>ERZ1673738.331-NODE-331-length-92278-cov-23.196025_pt1 | contig 92278 bp, 95 predicted proteins | sample MGYA00580198_ERZ1673738 | MGnify/ENA primary metagenome ERZ1673738 (study PRJEB41218, sample SAMN15661784) | gut metagenome | host: Homo sapiens | place: Canada: London | collected 2015-08-20/2019-03-30 | study: EMG produced TPA metagenomics assembly of... | reverse complement strand
ACTGTACTTCATAAAACACCCCAAAAGTTATGTCCAACTTTTGGGGTGCAGTTCAGTATACCCTCCCCTTTTTATATATAAAGGTATGGATCGCATTCGCATGGGGGGGGGGAAATGCCCTCACCCAAACAAATACGTCTTTTTAACAAACATTTCAGACCGGAATCATATCCCTCTACGCCAAAATTGCTACTTTTGTCAAACAATGGGAAATTACCGGACATATCTGAAACACACTTCTGCGGAACATTCGCTCCGTAAGGCCGGTCATTTTACCCCCCCCACGGGACTGGGCACATAGCACACTAACAACCAACGTATTACACCCATATCAGGGATGTTCTCAAAAGAGCATCCCTTTCTTGCGTTTACCTGTCACTTCCCTTTTAACAATAATCCTACAAAATGAAAAGAAAAAGCTATGAGATGCCCTCCGTCGAGGAGGTGCTCGTGCTCGTCGAACAAGGTTTCGCAGCGAGCCAGGTAGAAAAACCGGATGACGACACCAATGAATACTGATGTGTCCGTTCGGGAAACTTATGTGTATGACTAAAAAAATAAGACGATGAAAATTAACAAATTATCGTATTTATTGCTTGGGGCAGCCCTGTGCGGCTGTACGACGGACACGACAGAAGAGTCGGGAGCGAAGCAAACCGATGCGGACTTCATCGTACGCGCCACCGTCGGGGACGACGGACAGACCAGGGCCGATATGACGGAGGACGGGCTGAGGTTCTCGTTCAGCGCCGAGGATGCCGACCGGATCGGCCTGTACCTGAACTATCCGGCCAACGACTGGACGGATCAGAACCTCTGTTTCGAAGCCGTGAACTCGCAGACAAAAGGCTGGGTGGATTTCAAGCAGGTGTCTTCCTCGACATTTGCCATCCAGGAAGGGCTGAATGTTTACGCCTACTACCCGTACGAAGAAAACGAAGCCCAGGTATCGGGGACGACGGACGGCACGGCCGATTCGCGCGCGGCCGTGTCGAGCAACTGGGCGGGTACGCGCAACCTCGAAGTCCCGGCCGAACAGCAGCAGGTTGCCGGCGACGACTTTTCGAACCTGGCAAAATACTATGCACTGGCGGCCGTGCCCACCACGGTGGTCAACGATACGGACAATACTCCCACGGTAAAACTGAGTTTCTCGGGGATATTCGCGCTGCTCCGCATCCGGCTGGTGAACGATACGGACAACGACGTAACGATCGGCCGGGTCGATTTCGAGGCAGCCCGGAACCAGCCCCTGACGGGGCTCTATACGGCAGACCTGACGGCGAACCCCCAATTCGGGAATACGGACTACAAGACCACGGCCGTAGCGGGCAGAACGGACAACAAGGTATCGGTGACGCTCGCCGTCCCGGCGACCATCGCGGCCGGAGGAGACACCTATATTTACGCCGTAGTACATCCGCTGCAGATCAGCTACTGCGTGATTACGGCATGGACGACCGACGGCTACAAGTTCGTGGAGCGCAAGACCTTCAACGACAATACCACGGTATCGTTGCAGCGCGACATCCGCAGGACGTTCAGATGCACGATGTCGGACAGCAACAAGCTCCCGGTGGACGCCCCGTCCCAGGATGCAGAGGGGTATTACGAGATCGACTCCTACGAGGACATGCTGTGGGTTTCGGAGAATGCCACCGACGCTGCGAAGAAATATAAAATGACGAAGGACATTGACATGACGGGCAAAATTTACACCCCGATCGGATTCGGCACCAATTACACCGAAGGCGCCAAGGCACAGGAGTTCGCAGGCGAATTCGACGGCGGAGGCCATACGATCAGCAACGTCACGGTCAATCCGTCGTACCACACCTGCGTGGGAATTTTCGGGGCTACGAAATCGGGCGCCGTGATCAAAAACCTGAAGGTCGCCAACCTCACCTACGAGAGCGACCTGCCGTCGGAGAAGGCAGGCCAGCGGAAATGGATCGGCGGACTGATCGGGTATGCCCTTCCCGGAACGACGGTTTCGGACGTGGCACTCACGAACATCAGTCTGACAGCAAACGGGAGCAAAGAAAGTGCCTCCACCTCCTACCGCATTGGCGGCGTGATAGGCCTGATGGAACTGGGATCGGCGGAGGTTTCACTCTACAAGAACATCACGGCCGACGGCGTGACGCTGACGGGCGGCTACGCACTGGGCGGTTTCGCGGGGACGATGCAGCAAAACGCCCGTATCGAGGAGTGCTCGGTGAAGAACGTCACCATCCGGCATAAGAACCAGATACTGTACGGGGAGACGAGCTATCCGGCTACCGGAGGGTATGTTTATGCCTCTTCGTATTTCGCGGGCGACGTGAACCAGGGAACGATCGACATCACCTGCTCCGGGGAGCTGGTCGGCGGGACGAATTCGCGCGAAGACCTCGACGGGCTCGGGTCGATGTACGAGTCGACGTGGGACATACAGCCCTATGTCGGCGAATTGTGCATCAGTACGCTGACCCTGAACGGCGAGGCGCTGAGCCGCAAGGTGGAGGTCGCAACACCGGAGGAACTGGCCGCAACGCTGGCATCGCGCGGCGGCGAGATCGCCGTGACCGCCGACCTCGACCTGACGGCCGCGCAAGCAGTGCAGGTCAACTACCCCACCGTGCTTACGCTCGGCCAAGGGACGAAGATAACGGTCTCATCCAACAAGCTGGACAACTACTCGGATCTCACGGTTTCGGGCCCCGGCTCCATTACGGGCGATTACGGCCTGATCCGGAATTACGCAGGGGCCAACCTGACCATCGACGGGGGCGCGACGCTCGAAACGACCAATAACCAGCAGGGGTCGGGCATCCTGAACAACGGCGGCAAGGTCGTACTCGAGGACTGCACCGTCAACGCGGCTTTTTACGCCGTTGCCAACCAGGGCGGCGGCTCGCTGATTGTCAATAACGGGAAGTTCTCCTCGACGGCACACAACGGAAACGGCCAGTGGGCATATTGCATCCGCACGTTGGGCGAAGGGACGGAAACCGTCATCAACTACGCCGAGGTATCGGGCGTACAAGGAGCCGTGACGGTCGACTCGGGCGGCAAGGTGACGATCAACGACGGTATTTTCTCGACCTACGACCTGTCAGGCACGGGCAACAATTTCCACGGGCTGGCCGTACTGGCCGACGGACATGCGGTCGTGAACGGCGGTAAATTTTACAGCGAAGGGCACGACTACTGCGTACGCCTGGGCGACGACGGTGCGGCAGCGGCTTCCGACCCGAGCACGGTCGAGCTGAAAGGCGGCTATTTCGGCGACATGGGGCTCGACAAGATCAACGGCGGCACGACGATCACCCCGGCAGCAGGTTACAAATTCGAACAACTGGCTGAACCGATTGTCGAGCAGTCCACGACCGTCCCCGGAAAAACCAACACCTACAAATACCGGATCGTGGCCCAATGACGGGCATGGTCATCACGAAACGCCTGCGGCGGCCGGGAAACCCGGACGGCAGACGATGCTGAAAGGGCAGCTCCCGCGGGGAGCTGCCCTTTTCGAAATCATATCTCAGCTTTCGCAGCCCGGCAACGGATTACATCCGCTCCGGGACGTCGATGCCGAGCAGGTTCATGCCGCGGCGGATGACACGCGCCACCTGCCCGGCCAGCCGGAGACGCATCGTGCGGGTCGCTGCATCCTCTTCCCGGAGGATCGAATGATCATGGTAGTATCCGTTGAACTGCTTGGCCAGCTCGTAGACATAGGCGCCGATGACCGAGGGGGCGAAATTTTCGCCCGCGGCGGCCACGACCGACGGATATTCCGTGAGCGTCTTCACCAGATCGATCTCCTCGGGCAGGTAATCGGCCTGCACGGCGGCGGAAAAGTCGATCCCGGCTTCGGTAGCCTTGCGCAGGATCGAGCAAATACGCGCATGGGTATATTGGATGAACGGCCCCGTATTGCCGTTGAAGTCGATGGATTCGCGCGGGTCGAAAAGCATGGTCTTCCTGGGGTCGACCTTGAGGATGAAATACTTGAGCGCCCCCAGCCCGACCATCGTCGACACGGCATTGGCTTCTTCTTCGGAGCAGCCGTCCAGCTTGCCCAGCTCGGCGGACATCTCGCGTGCGGTAGCGACCATGCCGGCGATCAGGTCGTCGGCGTCGACCACCGTGCCCTCGCGCGACTTCATCTTGCCCTCGGGCAGTTCCACCATGCCGTAGGAGAGGTGCGTGATATGGTCGCTCCAGTCGGCATACCCCAGTTTCTTGAGCACCAGCTTGAGCACCTGGAAGTGGTAGTTCTGTTCGTTGCCCACGACATAGATCATGTCGTCGAGTTTGTTATCCTCGAAGCGGCGGTAGGCCGTACCCAGATCCTGCGTCATGTAGACCGAAGTCCCGTCGCCGCGCAGCAGCAGTTTCTCGTCCAGCCCGTCGGCCGTGAGGTCGATCCAGACCGAATTGTCGGGACGGCGGTAGAAAACACCCTTGCGGAGCCCCTCCTCGACGAGGCTCTTGCCCAGCAGGTAGGTCTGCGATTCGTAGTAAACCTTGTCGAAATCGACGCCCAGCGCCTTGTAGGTCACGTCGAAGCCCTCGTACACCCAGCCGTTCATGGTTTCCCAAAGCGAGTAGACCTCGGGATCGCGGGCCTCCCACCTGCGCAGCATCTCCTGCGCCTCGAGCATCACGGGGGCGTTCTTTTTCGCCTCCTCCTCGCTCTGCCCCTGTGCCATGAGCTCCTTGATTTGCGCTTTGTAGTGCTTGTCGAATTCGACGTAGTATTTGCCTACGAGGTGGTCGCCCTTCATGCCCGACGTGGCGGGCGTTTCGCCGTTGCCGTAGAGTTTCCACGCCAGCATCGACTTGCAGATATGGATGCCGCGGTCGTTCACCAGGTTGGCCTTGATGACGTTATGGCCGTTGGCCTTGAGTATTTGCGCCACGGAGTAGCCCAGCAGGTTGTTGCGGATATGCCCCAGGTGCAGGGGTTTGTTGGTATTGGGCGACGAATATTCGATCATGACCGTGCGCCCGGTGGCCGGGGCCTGCCCGAAATCGGCATCGGCAGCGACCTCGTCAAAACGCGCCGCCCAGAAAGCGCCGTCGAGCACGAGGTTCAGGAAACCCTTGATGACATTGAAAGACTTGATTTCGGGGACGTTGGCCGTCATATAACCGCCGATCTCGGTCGCAGTGGCTTCGGGCGACTTGCGGCTTCGTCGCAGCAGCGGGAAGGTCACGAGCGTATAATCGCCCTCGAATTCCTTGCGGGTCTTCTGAATCTGCAACTGTTCGCCGTCGAGCGTACCGTAAAGCGCCTCCACCGAGCGGCGGACGGCATCCGAAATAAAGTTCTCAATATTCATATCGTGAAAGAATTTGTCCGCAAATTTAGTATTTTTTCAGGGAATATTCAATCCCCGGCCCCATATTATTCGGACAGGATGCAATACCCTGCCCCGGCACCGGCGGGCGCACAAATAAATTTGGCATTACACACGCCATGCATTATCTTTGCAGACAAACAAACCGGACACCCCAATGGAGTTCCTCATCATTCTATTATTAATCATCCTGAACGGCTTCTTCGCCATGTCGGAGATCGCCATGATCTCCGCGCGCCGCTCCAATCTGGAGATGCAGGCGCGGCAGGGCGACGCCGGGGCGCGGCAGGCGCAGAAGCTTATTGAAGACCCGGACAAATTCCTTTCGACCATCCAGATCGGCATCACGCTGATAGGCATCCTCACGGGTATCTACTCGGGCGATGCGCTGGCCACGAAATTCGGCCGGGAGCTCGCCGCACTCGGCATTTCCCTGCGCACGGCCACGGTCGTGGCGCAGATCACGATCGTCATCGTCGTAACCTACCTGACCCTCATATTCGGGGAGCTCGTGCCCAAACGCATCGGCATGAACTCGGCGGAAAAGATCGCCAAGCTGGCAGCACGGCCCATGCGCCTGCTCTCGCTGCTGGCCTCGCCGTTCGTATGGCTCCTGTCGCGCAGCACCGCAGGCGTGACCCGCCTGCTGGGGCTCCGCAAATCGGATTCGAAGGTCACCGAGGAGGAGATACGCTCCATCATCCAGGAAGGTGCGGAGGACGGCGAAGTGCAGGAGGTAGAGCAGAAGATCATGGGCCGCGTATTTTCGCTGGGCGACAGGACGGTCGAGTCGATCATGACCTTCCGCAGCGAACTGGTATGGATCGACACCGCGATGACGCCGGAACAGATCCGCGAACGGGTCAACCGGGAGCCCCACAACCGCTATCCCGTCGGCGAAGGGAGCCTCGACAAGCTCGCAGGCGTCGTCTACCTGAAAGACCTGTTCCGGCATATCGACGAACCCGGATTCGACATCCGCAACCACCTTTCTCCCGCCAAGTTCTTCCACGAGGGATTCGAGGTATACAGCGCGCTGGAGCAGCTCCGCAGCGAGCAGCTCGGCTACGGCATCGTGTGCGACGAGTTCGGCGTAACGCGCGGCATCGTCACCCTGAAGGACATCTTCGAGGCGCTGGTCGGCGAGATCCCCGACAGCTACGAGGAACCCGACATCGTACGGCGCGAGGACGGCAGTGTACTCATCGACGGGCAGTGTCCGTTTTACGATTTCCTGGCCTTTTTCGGCGAGGAGAACGCCATTCCCCGCAATGCCTACAATACGATCAGCGGACTGGTTCTCGACCAGCTGAAACACATTCCCGCCACGGGGGAGAAGCTCCGCTGGAACAGTTTCGACCTCGAGATCGTCGACATGGACGGCGTCCGCATCGACAAAATACTCGTAACACACGACCAAGCGGGCGAATCATGAAAATTGCCGACATAGAACTCGGGGAAAAACCCCTGCTGCTGGCGCCGATGGAGGACGTGACCGACCCGTCGTTCCGCTACATGTGCAAGCGTTTCGGCGCCGACGTGGTCTACACGGAATTCATCTCCTCCGACGGGCTGATACGCGACGCGGCCAAGTCGCTCAAAAAGCTCGAAATCGACGACGCGGAGCGTCCGGTGGGCATCCAGCTCTACGGACATCTGGTCGAACCGATGGTCGAGGCGGCGCGCATGGCCGAAGCGGCCGGCCCGGACATCATCGACATCAACTTCGGCTGCCCCGTGAAGAAGATCGCGGGGCGGGGCGCCGGGTCGGGCATGATGCGCGACGTGCCGCTGATGGTCGAAATGACGCGGCGGATCGTGGAGGCGGTCGGAAAACCCGTGACCGTGAAAACCCGCCTGGGCTGGGACGACGAGTCGAAGAACATCGAGGAGATAGCCCTGCGCCTGCAGGACGTCGGCATCGCGGCGCTCACGATACACGGCCGCACACGGGCCCAGATGTACCGCGGCGAAGCCGACTGGACGCTGATCGGCAAGGTGAAGAACAATCCGCAGATACAAATCCCGATCATCGGCAACGGCGATGTGGATTCGGGGCCGAAAGCGGCCGAAATGTTCGACCGCTACGGCGTGGACGGCGTGATGATCGGCCGTGCGACCTACGGGCGCCCGTGGATATTCCGCGAGGTGAAACACTACCTTGCCACGGGCGAAGTGCTGCCCCAGCCATCGGTCTGCGAGCGGGTGGAGATCGCCAAGGAGCACCTGCGAAAATCGTTGGAAATCAAAGGTGAATACGTGGGCATCCTCGAAATGCGCCGCCACCTGTCCAACTATTTCAAGGGGCTGCCCGATTTCAAGCCTACGCGCCTGAAGCTGGTCACGCTGCTCGACATCCCCGAACTGTTCGCCACGCTCGACTCGATCGCCGAGCGCTGGGGCGATTTCGACGTGAGCGGCACAGTGCCCGCACCGCTGTCGCACGACCTGTAATCGATCGGGTTCACACGAAGGCCGATTCCGGTCGGTGGCCGAGACGGAGATGGAACGGGGTTTTGCCCGTTCTGTGCGAAACAGCAAAAAAATACGCCTGATCCCAAACGGGATCAGGCATTTACATGCTCATAGCGCAACCATTACTTCAGCACACGCTCGACATAGGCTTTGTAATCCTTTACGACGGGCTCGTAATCCTCGTCCTCGAAGAGCGGCGACGAGATCAGGAAATCGGCCGACGAACGGTTGATCGCCGTCGGGACATTGTAGAGCGTCGCCAGGCGTAACAACGCCTTGACGTCGACGTCGTGCGGCTGCGCCGACATGGGATCCCAGAAGAAGATCAGGGCGTTGATCTTGCCGTCGGCGATCAGCGACCCCAACTGCTGGTCACCGCCCAGCGGGCCGGATTTGAGCAGCGTGATTTTCAGGTCGGGCAATTCCCGGATCCCATCCGCGGATTCGTCTTCCTCGCGGTGATCCCGCAGTGTCTTTTCGACCATCTTGCCGGTCGTACCCGTACAAACGAGATGATGGCGGCTCAGGTTCCTGCTGTTCCAGTCGACCCATTCGGCCAGGTCGCGTTTCATATTGTCGTGGGCAACCAGTGCCAGCACTTTCGTCATTTTAGCCATAGCGATATTTTTATCCGTTGAACAAAGATAATACAAACACGGGGATTACGGATAAAAACATACGAATTTAATCGGGATACGACACAACAAAAAAGCCCCGCTCGGGCGGGGCTCAGGGCTTATTCGGTTTCGGCCGGAAGCTTGAATTCGGTAAACCCGGCTTTCACGAGAATGTTGTACCACGCAAAGCACTTCTTTATGTCGGAAACGTGTACCCGGTCGCGGTCATAGTCGGGAAGCACCTCGGCGAAACAGGCTTTCAGTTTTTCGGGCGACTCCTTGGGGCTGACGGCCTCGCGGCCGCCCGTATGGGCATAGATCTTGGTGAACACATCGGCCAAGGGAATGTCGTCCCCCTCGGTGAACATCGAGATCTCGGTCAGCGAACTTACTTTCGACGTCGCCGAAGCGTTCATCCGCCTGCCGTCGAGCAATGATTCGACGATCACACCGTGCGTGGACTGCGCTACATACTTATAAAGTCCGGGCTGGCCCGAGATGGCCAGGATTTCTTTCAATTCCATATTGTTATATAGTGTGTAAATTAATTCGCTTCGGGGTTGGGCATCGGCTCCGGGTCGGTCTCTTCCTGCACGGTATATTCGTATACCTCGGAGAACGTATACACGCCGTAGGCAGAGACGGCAAGTATCTGGAAAGTCACTTTCGTGCCGGCCTTCTCCTTGCCGATCGTACCCGAATAGCGTTTTTCCGTATCCGTCTTGTTGGTACTCAGCCATGCACCCTCTTCCTTCACCTTCGTCTCGTCGTCGTTGAGGGCCCGCAGGATGCTGATGCCGGTAAATCCGTATTCACTCGTGACGGTCGCCGTTACGCGGACGTCATCGCCGGCATGGACATCATCAAGGCCGGGGCTGCAAGAGACATTCGAAATTACGGGCGCAACCTTATACTCGGGGCCGAGTTCCTTGTTGCAAGCCGCCAGGCAGCATGCCGCCACGGCCATGATAAGCAGTTTTTTCATTTTATAGGCAGATTAATTGTTTTTCACATGCACATCCATCTGCGGGAAGGGGAAGTTGATCCCCTTTTCGGGCAGTTGTTTGTAGAATTTTTCGTTGTTTTCGAAGAACACGTTCCAGTAATCGCCGTTCTTCACCCAGGCTCGCGCAGAGAGGTTGACCGAGCTGTCGGCAAGGGCCGCGACCCACACCACGGGCGCAGGGTCGCCCAGCACGCGGTTGTCGGCGGCAAGGATGGCGAGGATCGCCGCACGCGCCGTATCCACGTCGTCGCCGTACGAAATGCCGATCGTCCAGTCCACACGGCGGGTATCGGACGTGGAATAATTGTCGATGATGGCCGTGGCGATCGAGTTGTTCGGAATGTAAATTGTCTGGTTGTCGGCCGTAGTGATGACCGTCGAGAAGAGCTTGATCTCGCGCACGGTGCCCGACTGCCCCTGTGCCGAGATGTAGTCGCCGACACGGTAAGGTTTCATGAGCAGGATCATCACGCCGCCCGCGAAGTTCTGGGCCGTTCCGCTCAGGGCCATACCGATGGCCAGCGTGGCGGCGGAGAAGACGGCGATGAGCGACGTGACGTTGACGCCCAGCGTCGAGACGACGATCAGCACCAGCAGCAGCGTGAAGATCACGCGCACGGTGTTGCGCATGAACGACCGCAGCGAAATATCGACACGGCGGTGTTCCAGCGCCAGGTCGAGCAGCCTGACGATGCGCCGCAGGATCCAGCGGCCGACGAAATAGATCGCCAGCGCGAGGAGGATTTTCAGCAGTATCCAGACCGACTCGGAGAGGAGGTTCTGCAATACGGTCTCGAGATCGAGGTTCGCAATTTTATGGACGGTCTCCGCGAAATGGGCTTTCTGCACACTGTCGGGCAGCATCAGCGGCGCGGGCGTCTCGGTTCCTAAAAAAAGAGGCCACATAAACCGGGAATAAAGTTTGTCTGCAAAAATAACCAAAAAAAAGAGAAGTTTACTAACTTTGTCTACGAATTTACGGAAAAGAAAAAAAGGAAAAACGCTACACGATGCAAAACAACGTCGAAATCATCCAGATAAACATCTCCGGCGAGGACAAGCCGGGCATGACCTCTTCGCTCACCGAAATACTCGCGCGCTACGACGCCTTCATCCTCGACATAGGCCAGGCCAACATCCACCAGTCGCTGACGCTGGGCATCCTGTTCAAGACCACGTCGGACAAGTCGGGCAACATCATGAAGGAGCTGTTGTTCAAGGCATCGGAGCTGGGCGTGATGATCCGTTTCACCCCCATTTCGGAACAGAACTACGACAACTGGGTCGGCCGGCAGGGCAAGAACCGCTACATCATCACCCTCCTGGGTCGTACGGTCACGGCACGCCATATCGCCGAAGTGACGCGCGTGGTGGCACAGCACGGGCTGAATATCGACGCCATAAAGCGCCTGACGGGCCGCATCCCGCTCAGCGAGGACGACCGTGCGGCCAAATCGTGCATCGAACTTTCGGTGCGCGGGTCGCTCACCGACGAGGAGCGCAGCACGATGCAGGAGGGGTTCATGAACCTGTCGGAAATCGGCCTCGACGTCTCGTTCCAGAAAGACGACATCTACCGCCGCAGCCGCCGCCTGATCTGCTTCGACATGGATTCGACGCTGATCGAGACCGAGGTGATCGACGAACTGGCCGAGCGCGCCGGCGTAGGCGATGCGGTGCGCGAGATCACGGCACGCGCCATGCGGGGCGAGATCGACTTCCGCGAAAGTTTTACCGAGCGCGTGGCCCTGCTCAAGGGGCTCGACGTCTCGGTCATGGAGGAGATAGCCCGTAACCTGCCCATCACCGAAGGGCTGGAGCGCATGATGACGATCCTCAAGCGCGTGGGCTATAAAACGGCGATCCTCTCGGGCGGGTTCACCTATTTCGGCAACTACCTGCGCCAGAAATACGGATTCGACTACGTATATGCCAACGAGCTGGAGATCGAGCAGGGCAAGCTCACGGGGCGCTATGTCGGCGAGGTGGTCGACGGGCGCCGCAAGGCCGAGCTGCTGCGCCTGCTGTGCCAGTTCGAGGAGATCAACATCGCCCAGTCGGTGGCGGTCGGCGACGGCGCCAACGACCTGCCGATGCTCAACCTCGCGGGCCTGGGCATCGCATTCCATGCAAAACCCAAGGTGAAGGCCACGGCCCGCCAGTCCATTTCGACCATCGGCCTGGACGGCATCCTCTATTTCCTCGGCCTGAAGGATTCACGCATCGAACAATAACCCCATGCGACGGTTGGCGCTGCTCTGTGTGGCCCTGCTCGCGGCGGGGTGCTACGACTCCCGGTTCGGGGAGCGCGGCGACGACGCCACGCCCGAGCCCGTCACGGCGACCATCCGGCAGCTGCGTGAGAAATTCGCCGGGACGACCTTCCCCGTCACGGGGGACATCGTGGTGTCGGGGCGCGTGACCACCAGCGATTACGACGAGAATTTCTACCGCACGTTCTGCATCGAAGAGGACGGAGCGGGGATCGAAGTCATGGCGGGCATAGACCACCTGCACAACGATTTCCCGGAGGGCTGCCATGTCACGCTCAGGCTCAGGGGCCTGGCGCTGGGCGAAAGCCACGGGGTATTGCAGGCCGGGCGGATGCCCGCCGCAGGAAGCGGTTTCGCGACCGATTACATAGGGTCGAAAGCGGCGCTGGACGCAGCGGTGACCCGCAACGGGGAGGCGCTGGAACCCATAGCCCCTACCCTGCTGTCGCCCGGCGAACTGACGCCGGAGCGATGCGGCACGCTGGTGCGGATCGGGGCTCTGGGCTACACTCCCGAAGACCTTACGCCCGGGACATGGGCCGGATACAAGCGTTTCACGGACGACACAGGCGCGGCGGTCTACACTTATGTGCGCAGCTACGCCCGGTTTGCGGACGACGAGGTGCCCGTCGGCCGCTGTACGCTCACGGGAATCCTGCAATACGACGCCACCGGGGAAGGGCGTTACATCCTCAAACTGCGCGATGAAAACGATTGTACCCGTTAACCGGCTCCCGGCGATATCCCGCACGGCACTCCGGACGGCCGTGTCCGTCGTGCTGGCGTTGGCTGTCCTCGCCGGGTGCGATAAGGCATCGGGGCTGGAATTCGACGACGACCCACCGGCGGGGACGGCCACGATCGCTGCGCTCAAATCGCGGTGCACGGGAGAGCAGGCCGCCGTCACGGAGGACATCACGGTCGAAGGCGTGGTGACGGGCAACGACCTCTACGGAGAATTCTACAAAACACTGGTCGTCGAAGACACGAGCGGCGGAATTTCGATAGCCGTGGACGCCACGGAACTCTACGTCGACTACCCGGTCGGCACGGCGGTCACGATCCATTGCAACGGGCTGTTCCTGTGCGACTACGGCGGCAAGGTAATGCTCGGCACGCGCCCCACGGGCGAATATGCCGGGCCGGGGAGGATACCTCCGGCGGAGGCGGCGCTGTACCTGCGGCAGAAGCAGGCGGAAACCAGGCCCCTACGGCCTCGGACGCTCACGTTCGGGGAGGTAGACATGCGGCATACCGACACCTACGTGCATTTCGAAGGAGTGCGGTTCGTGCAGCAGGGCAACTGGTGCGACCCCGATCCCGAGACCGGACGCCCCGCGACGACGGAGCGGCAGATAGCGGATGCCTCGGGACGGGAATTCACCGTCCGCACGGCGGGCACATGCACCTATGCAACGGAGCCCGTACCGCAGGGCACAGGCTCCGTATATGGGATAATCGACTATTTCAACGGAAAATACACGCTCCGCATCGCCAACCGCGAGGTGGATTTCGCTACGGTTGCAGCGCGTCCCACAGCATGTCCTTCAAGCGGGGGATATTCAGCCCCGAAACCGACGAGATAAACACCGACGGGACGCCTTCGGGCAGGTGGGATTTCATCTCTTCGATCAGTTCGTCGTCCAGCATATCGCATTTGGTGATGGCCAGCAGCCGCTGTTTGTCGAGCAGTTCGGGGTTGTACTGCGTAAGCTCGCCCAGCAGAACCGCGTAATCGCGTTTGAGGTCGTCGCTGTCGGCCGGGATCATGAACAGCAGCACCGAGTTGCGCTCGATGTGGCGCAGGAAGCGCGTGCCCAGGCCGCGGCCCTCGTGCGCCCCCTCGATGATACCCGGAATATCGGCCATGACGAACGACTTGTGGTCACGCACCTCGACGATGCCCAGGTTGGGTTCGAGCGTGGTGAAAGCATAGTTGGCGATCTTGGGTTTGGCAGCCGAGACCACCGAGAGCAAGGTGCTCTTGCCCGCATTGGGGAACCCGACCAGCCCGACGTCGGCCAAGACCTTCAGTTCGAGGATGAAGGTGCCTTCGTCGCCCTCCTCGCCCGGCTGCGCATAGCGCGGCGTCTGGTTCGTGGCGCTCTTGAAATGCCAGTTTCCGAGGCCGCCCCGGCCGCCTTTGAGCAGTACGAGCTGTTCGCCGTCGGCCGTCACCTCGCCGACATCTTCGGTGAGCGTGGTGCCGTCCTCCTGTTCGACCACACGCCGGGCGACCGTGCCCAGCGGCACGGGGATGACGATGTCCCGGGCGTCCCGGCCCGACGAGCGGGCTCCCGAGCCGCACTGCCCGTCCTCGGCGAACTGGTGGCGCTGGTATTTGAGGTGGATAAGCGTCCAGTACTGGCTGTCGCCCTGCAGGACGATGCTACCGCCCTTGCCGCCGTCGCCGCCGTCGGGGCCGCCGAAAGCCACGAATTTTTCACGGCGGAAATGCGCCGAGCCGGCCCCTCCGTGTCCCGAACGGGCAAATATTTTCACGTAATCTACAAAGTTCGAACCTGCCATACCTTGATTATTTAGGTTGCAAAGATAGTGCAAGCCGAGAGCAAAAGCAAGTTTACTTGCATTTTGCCGAAGCGCCGCCTGTCTAAAACAAGGTTAAAGATAGTGCAAGCCGAGAGCAAAAGCAAGTTTACTTGCATTTTGCCGAGGCGCCGCCTGTCTAAAACAAGGTTAAAGATAATGCAAGCCGGGGCGATGCCGGATTTATTTGGAAATGCCCGGGCATCAAAAAAGCCCGTGTCGGGGACACGGGCCTTGAAGCAGCCGGATGAAGGCTTATTTCTTACGCGTCAGCACGATGTCGGACACACCGAGGCAGTAGCGCGCATAAGCGCCCTGCTTGGGATGCCACTGGAACAGCGACGGGGTCCAGGTTTTCTCGGCGATCACGGTCGACCCCACACGCAGTTCGTCGCCGGCGACCGTGACGGGAAGTTCGCATTCGCAATCGGAGAAAGCCTTGTCATCGGCACCGCCGAGCAGGTAGACCGGGCCAAGCTCATCGGTGGTGAACCAGCTCAGGACATTGAACTTGGTAGTAGCTTCGACGACGATCGATCCGTCCTCCAGGAGTTTGAGAAACCACTTGGGGCCGAAGCCTTCGAGAGCCCGAGCTACGGTAAAGCCCTCTTCGATCAGCTGTTCGTAGGTTCGGGCACTGCCCTCTTTCTCGAAGTCCCCGAGGCCAAGGCAGACGAGATAGTTTTCCTTGCGGTATTTCCGCGAGCCGACCTGTGCCATGATTTCGACATCGAACGTCCACTCCTCGGTCGTGAAGAAAAACCCGCCCGTAGCAGGATCAAATCCCGTAGCGTATTTGACGCTCTGCTTGCCGACCCACTCACCGACGAGGGCGTCGAACTCGGCCGACTGGATCATTCCGGAAGTATCCTCTGCGAGCGTGGTCACCTTGATCTGGGCTGCATCGGATGCGGTGTACTTCGGGTCGGTGGAGAGCGCCTTGACGGTGACCGTATATTCCGTACCCGGATTCAGGTCGCTGAAACGGGCGGAAGTTTCGGACGTGGTCGCTTCAGTGCCGCCATTGAGCGAATAAGCATATACATTTGCATGCTCGACGGCCTGCCAGGTCACGGAGAAAGCGGTCTCCTCGACCGAACTCTGGGCGAGGACGGGTGCGGCGAGCTGCGTCCCGTTGTTATCCCCGTCGTCACCGGAATCGGAATCGCTGCAAGCGGCAAAACCCAGCAACAGGGAAGCACACATTAAAATTCTGCTGATCTTTTTCATTGTTGTTCGTATTTATCGGTTATGAAATTCTTACGTGATCTTTTATTCGGCCTTTTCGGTCTTCTGTGTCTTCTCGATCCAGAAATCGGAGCCGCTCTTGCTGATCCCCAGCACGCAGACCGAATAGGAGGTTCCGGCGGCCAGTCCGGTCTTACGGATGGTCTGCGGCCCGGTATACTCGCCCTTGGTGGGCATCACCTCCTTCTTGAATGCCTCCAGTCCCCCGGCCATCAATACCTCCATAGCCAACGAAGAGGTCTTTGTGACATGGACGTAATATTTCTCGATGGCGGCATCGGGCGTACAGACGACATCAAACCCGTCGGACGCGACATTCTCGAACGTTACCGTCACTTCGCCCGACGCATCGGGAAGGGTCGTGGCAGGAGCCGATACGAGGACGGTCGTGAGCAGGTCGCCCGGGGCGTACCACCCTACTGCGTAGACGACATAGTCGGTTTCGGGTTTCAGCCCGGTAAATTCGAAGGGGTGGTCACCCTGTACGAGTTGTGCGGCAAGATACTCCTCGAAGCTGACGCCCGCAATCAGGGCCGAAGCGCTGAGCTTGCGGCGCACCGCCCCGATAAATTCCTCCGTCGAAGCGTATTTGTCGAAGTCGGACTTCAGGGCATAACCGCAATAGTAGGTTCGCGTCTTGCTTTTGGGAGATACGGATACGGAAATGCTGTTCATCCCGGTCTCGACAGCCGAAAGCATAAAGGGATTCTGTTCCATGGCGGCGGCGACCGTCAGCTCGGCGAATTCGGAGTCGAGGAACTGCACCTGTCCGGAAACGGCTTTCACACGCACGGTAGCCGGCATACCGGATTCCAGCCCGGTCACGACTGCCGACAGCCCCGTAACGGTCAGCTCCTCGCCGCCATCGACCGTATATACATAGGATGCCGCATCGGGAACGGCTTTCCACACGACCGTCGCGGAATTCTCCGTGGCGTCGCCCGCCGAGAGGACAGGAGCCGCCAGTTGCGTGGCCGGCAGGGTTGCCAGGGTGATTTGGGCGAATTCCGAATCCAGGTACTGCTCCTGCCCCGCGACAGCCTTTACCTTGACAGTATAGCTGCGACCGGGCTCCAGTCCGTCGAAGCGCACCGAAGGCTGTGTTACGGTCGTCTCGGCGCCACCGTCGAGCGTACAGGCGTAGGACGCGGCGTTCTCCACGGCATCCCAGGTCACGGCGACCGATACCTGCGTTACGGCGTCTTCCGCCAGGACGGGTGCGGCCAAAGCAACGGGATCCACGGGTTTTTCGTCATCCGAGCAACCTGCAAAAGCGGCCCCGAGGACAAAAAAAGCTGAGAAAAGTAGTTTTTTCTTCATAGCTGAAAATGTTTAGAAAAATTTGCTGCAAAAGTTCATTAACCTACTGATTCAAAGCCCATACAGCCCGAAAAAAGATTGCCAGGAAAGGCTGTAAAACGAACAAATCAGTTTTTGTAAATATCGCTACGAATCGTCCATAAAGTTCTCATACCACGCCAAAAAGGCGAATAAGGCCGATAATCGGGAAAAACAAGGCGATGAACGGGAATGACACAATGTGATATTTTTTTACTATTTTTGCCTGCAACGTCACCCCTTCTTCACACACACGAAAACACATGGGCTATCTCGAACAGGCTGTGCGTTCACGGTGGGCCGTCCCGATGACGGCTTTCCTGATCCAACTGAGCCAATACTGGAATACGCTGGTAACAGTCACCTGGTGGTCGAAACGGGCGACCGTATCGGTCGTCTGGTTCTGCGTCCTGTGGCTGGCGACCATCCTGCTGCTGGAAATATTCCTGAGCAGGCGGTTCCCCTTCCTGGTACGGTGCCTGATGGGCACACTCGTCATCGCGGGAGTCATCCTCACGGCCATGCTGGTCATCACGCTGCAGTCCGAAAAACCGTGGCTCACGCTGGGCTACGACGAAGTCGGGTATCTGATCATCACGTATACGATATGTCTGCTGATCGGCAGCATCGTACTGATGATCAACAAGGAACGCCGGCATGAAAAAGAGATCGAGATGCTCCGGATAGAGAACCTCAGCAGCCAGTACAACGCCATTGCCAACCAGGTAAGCCCCCACTTCTTTTTCAACGCACTGAGCAACCTCTCGTCGCTCGTACGCGGCGACAAGAAACAGGAAAGCCTTGAATACATCGGCAACCTGTCGGGCATATTCCGGTACATCATCCGCTTCAAGGAGTCGTCGCTGACGACCCTGGGCGAGGAACTGAATTTCATAAATTCGTACAAGCAACTGATGGACGTACGCTTCGCCGAAAGCTACACCTGCGAGGTCGACATCCCGCAGCAGGCGCTGAACATGCGCATGCCCAGCCTTTCGCTGCTGCCGCTGTTCGAAAATATCGTCAAACACAACGTCATCGACAGCGAGCACCACATGCGGATCACGATCTCGTTCAACGACAACAACGAATTGGTGATCGCCAACCCGGTCTATCCGAAGCTCACGCCGCCCGAATCGAACGGCATCGGGTTGACGAACCTGAGCAACAGGTACAGGCTGCTGCTGGGTAAGGAAATACGCATCGAGAAAACCGAGGGGGGGGGGTGACGGGGTATTCCGAGTTTTCCTGCCGATGGTCAAGATGAACATAAAGCATACGCGATGAGGGTACTGATCATAGAAGACGAAATGGGGGCCCTCGACGACCTGAGGAGCATCCTCGCGGAATCTGCCCCGGACATCCGGATAGCAGGCACGACGGAGAGTGTCATGCAAAGCGTCGCATGGCTGGAAAAGAACCCCGTCCCGGATCTGATTTTCATGGACATCCATCTGTCCGACGGTTCGGCTTTCGAGATATTCAGGCGGACGGCCGTCGAGGCGCCCGTGATCTTCACGACCGCCTACGACGAGTACGCCATCCATGCCTTCAGGGTCAACGCCGTGGACTATCTGCTCAAACCGCTCGCCATCGACGAGGTGAAACGCGCACTGGAAAAATACCGGCGGCTCAACCGGCCGCAGGTACTCCCGGATATCGAGAAATTGTATGAAATGATTTCCTGCCAGCGGACGAATTCCCGCAGGAACATTCTGGTGGCCTACAAGGACAAACTGCTGCCGATCCCGACGGAGAAAATCGCCTTTTTCTATTCGACCAAGGAGACATCGAGGGTATACCTCGCCGATGGCAGCAACTATGCCTACAACAGGACGCTGGAGAGCATCTGCGACGACATGGATCCCCGGGCATTCTGCCGGGTCAACAAACAATACGTCGTCGCCAGGGAGCACATCACGAGCATCGTCGTATGGTCGAACAGCCGCCTGCTGGTTTCGATGGATACCGAGACGCCCGAGCCCGTATTCCTGAGCAAGAACCGGGCTGCGGAGTTCAAAAAATGGATCACGGGATAAGTCCCGTCCCGGAAAAAACATTTACAGGCGTGCGAGGTATCCGTAGCGTACCAAATCCTCTTCGCCGCGGGTGAGGTGGGTCTGGCCGTCGGCCAGCACGTAGAGGCGGTCGGCGATATCCGTCACATGGCGGTGCATATGGTCGGTCAGGAGAATGCCTTTCGAAGATTTTTCCTGCCGGATCAGCGCCTTGAGCGTCGACACATGCAGCGGGGCAACCTGCGAAAAAGGTTCGTCGAGCATGACGAATTGCGTCGGACTGCGCAGGATCAGGTAGGATTCCAGAATACGCCGCTCACCGCCCGACAGGGCGCGGATCTTCGTACCGCGCAGTTTGCCGAACAACGGGAACCATGCCAGCAGGTCGTCCCACGGCAACCCGAAATCGCGCAACACCCGGTCGACGGTCAGCCAGCCCGGGATAAAACCCTGCTGCGCGAGGTAACGCACCTCGTCGGCCCGGAAACGGTCATGCCATACCCCGTCGATGCGCATCGACCGGAAATCCGCCCGCAGCGAACCGCACAGTATCTTCATCAGGCAGCTCTTGCCGCACCCGTTACGGCCGAGCACCGCCGTAACACCGCCCGTTTCGACGGCGAGGTACACTCCCGAAAGGATGCGCCGGTCACCGAACGACAACTCCACGGAGTCGATCTCGAGGATATGTTTCTCAGAGGGGTTCATAAAGGAAGGCGGCCGTCAGTTTCAATAACACATAACACAGGATAAAGTCCACGCCGCAACTCACGCCCAGCAGTTCGCGGCGCCGCACGCCGAGGTTACGGTAGTAGAAAAACTCGTCACCGTAACGCTGGACGATCCAGACATAGAGATAAAGCGGATAGACCGCCGCCTTGCCCAACAGGCACCACGGGATGATTGTCGGGCCGTGGTTGGAGACCACCCATGCGAACCCGATACTCACAGCCATGCAAAAAAAGAACATGGCCGAATAATAAAAGCGGAGTATGAGCAGCAATTTCCGGATCATCGCCCAAATATACGAAAAAAGCGGGTGGTTTTAAGACCACCCGTTTTAATTCCCCAATTATACTGCAAGTAGCGAACCGTGTCCTGACTGAACGAAGACAGAGACTTGTAACCTTCGTACTTGGGGAAAGCGTTCTGCCCAAAAGCAACATGTACCGAAAAGATTATCGACGAAAACAATATAAACCACCGCATATTAAACACCATAAAGATACCGTATACCAGAAGCAATAAAAGATCCGAGCGCCTCTTTATAACTATCCTTCCAGGGGACGATCGTCAGCCCGTCCCTTTTCAGGGTCGGGATATAAGGCTGCAAGTCCTCGTATAGCATCGAATATTTGTCGAGCTCCGACATCACACTGTATACTACAACGCTGTATTTACTTGAATACTCTCCGGATTCCTTCCATTCCTTATATGCTTTTTCATACGGTTGCAGCCAAAAACGAATATATCCGACCTCGGCCCTTCCGCCAGGAGTGGTGCAACGAATTTCGACATCACAAATTGGCAGTTCAAATACATCGAAGAAATCGGATAGCGGAACATCGTTATATACACCGACAACTTTAAGGCCCCAATTATATTGCAGGTAGCGAACCGTGTCCTGATTGAACGTAGACCAAGAACGGTAACCGTCATATTCCTGCGGATAGGGATTCTGAGAATAGGCATGCAGCCCCGAAACAAGTATCGAAAACAATATAAACCACCGCATATTAAACACCATAAAGATACCGTATACCAGAAGCAATAAAAGATCCGAGCGCCTCTTTATAACTATCCTTCCAGGGGACGATCGTCAGCCCGTCCCTTTTCAGGGTCGGGATATAAGGCTGCAAGTCCTCGTATAGCATCGAATATTTGTCGAGCTCCGACATCACACTGTATACTACAACGCTGTATTTACTTGAATACTCTCCGGATTCCTTCCATTCCTTATATGCTTTTTCATACGGTTGCAGCCAAAAACGAATATATCCGACCTCGGCCCTTCCGCCAGGAGTGGTGCAACGAATTTCGACATCACAAATTGGCAGTTCAAATACATCGAAGAAATCGGATAGCGGAACATCGTTATATACACCGACAACTTTAAGGCCCCAATTATATTGCAGGTAGCGAACCGTGTCCTGATTGAACGTAGACCAAGAACGGTAACCGTCATATTCCTGCGGATAGGGATTCTGAGAATAGACACATGTGCCCGAAATAAGCATCAACGATAACAATAAAATCTTTTTCATAATTATTTACATTTATAGGTTATTACTTGTACCGGAAGCGATGTAATTTCTTTCCCCGCAACGGTTTTATGCTGATGAAAATAGGAGTCTGTCCCGGACTGGGAAAGTATGGCAATACCCGTATTGTGTTTTTCCAATAAATATGCAATGGCATAAAGTCTGGCGTTGTAATAATCATATCCCTGATCCAGCAAACACTTTTCCGCATCCTGATAAAGCCGCATGAACCCTAAAAACGCCCCCGAATTATAAAAATTATGGGCCCTTGTTTCATCATAAACATACAATACATATATATTTATTGCAGTTACAACATATACGCTCCGCAAAGAACTGTCATACTTTTCACGAAACTCAATCAGTTTGACTACATCCGTCGAAGAACAAGCTGTGCCCCGCGGGTGGTTGTGAATAAACACCACATTGGATGCATCTGGGTTCCAGGCGACCTGCACACTATTCGTTTGACCATCCGTATACGGCATCATCAGTTGCAGGGCCCCGTCTGCATCGTGGTACCCGGTAGTGCCGTGTTCGACGGAACTGCCGGCTACGGCATTCAGGAATTCGGAAAATTGCGCAAGTCCCGTAACTTCGTTATACAAAGAACTCGTCGCAACAGAATTATCACCCGCCAGGGGCGCCAGGTTTTCACAATCGACCTCCTTAATGCAGATACACGGATGTTTCCCGCAGACAGGACAGCGCAAATCGAGGAGTGGTTCCTGATCTGGCAACGGATTGACCAATCCCGGCAGCAGATCAGTACCACCGATATTCTGTTCGTCGTCTCCTCCCACCGGAATATCCGAACCCGAATTCCCCGAAGTGGCGGTATTGCCATTGATAGTCCCACCTGTCCCTCCGGAACCGCCCTCAGTATCTCCAGCTTCTCCGGTTCCTCCAGCATTACCGGAGTTGCCGGCATCATTATTTCCACCGCCGGGAAAACCGCCCCCCAAATGATTTACATCCTCGATACCATCGATACACGGGCCGCGCGTACCATCGACATCGACGGTGGCATATCCGACTCCGTCGATATAATCGACGTAATACAGCGTTCCCCGGGAGTCGTAGAAACAGGTTTTACCGCCAAAATCCCAATCGTCCGTCATACGGGTCGGGCCGACGATCCGCCGGTTGATATAGACGCCCGCCAACAGATTCCGCAGCCGCCAGGAGCGTTCGAATTCGGACATCCGGGTATCGCAGATAAAAACGGATGCGAGCAGTGTGCCCTCATAATAGCGGGCGGCAGCCACAACGGCGCCGTCAAGGGTGGTATACAGCTCCAATCCGCAGTAATCGCCGCGATCCTCGCAATTGGCAAACAGGTTGCTCAGATCGCCGTCATAGAACGTCGCATAAATCTCGTCGGGAACGAGATAACGCATATAAGTCGAGAGGGAATCCGTCTGCATGGATTTCACGACAAGGAGTTTACCGTAGGCGCGCACCCCGTAAAACGTCCCGTCGGTGCGGCGGCGTTTAATCAGGAATTCGCTTCCGGTCTGCGCAGGAACGTCGACACAGGCGATACGCTTGTTCGACGACTGTTCGGCACCCTCCCAGTCGGGAAGCACATTTTCCACGACAAAAGGGCCCGTCGGCACGGCATCCGACGCACGGGTGACATCCGACGACAGGTTTTTTTCGAAGAAAGCCCGGGCTTCATCGACAGAAAGTCTGGATGAACGTTGCGGGGAGGAACCGGAAGAAGCCTCGTGCGGTTCCCGTACGCAAGCGAACAATCCGGCAGCAATGACACACACTAAAAAGTAACGGCAACTTTTTTGCATTCGGAGACGAGATTTCAAGGTTAACTAATTCAAGCAGAGAACCGGATAACGGACGCAACAATCAGAGAACAAAGGATATAATCATAGGCGGGCGGGTTATGGATGGTGTTGTCTAATATACGATAAAAAATCAAGATTTCAAAATAAAAAGCGGAGCGATCGTTTTGTCGCTCCGCTTCATGATCCAAGGCCGGGACGTTACAGCGCCAGCGGCTCGCAGGGAATCCCCCAGGCTTCGGCAACGGGCCGGTAGACCACTTTGCCCTGCACGATGTTGAGCCCCAGTTCCAGTTCGCGGTTTTCCTTGCAGGCACGGCGCCAGCCCTTGTCGGCGAGCTGAACGACATAGGGAAGCGTAGCGTTGGTGAGCGCAAGCGTCGAGGAATAAGGCACGGCGCCGGGAATGTTGGCCACGCAGTAGTGCAGGATGCCGTCGACATAGTAGACGGGGTCTTCGTGCGTCGTGGGACGCGAGGTTTCGAAGCAGCCGCCCTGGTCGATGGCCACGTCGACCATCACCGAGCCGGGCTCCATCTCCCGGAGCATGTCGCGTGTGACGAGCTTCGGAGCCTTGGCACCGGGGATCAGCACCGAGCCGATCACCAGGTCGGCATGTTTAAGCTCTTCGCGGATGTTGTATTCCGAAGACATGAGGGTCTTGACGTTCTTGGGCATCACGTCGGCCAGGTAGGTGAGGCGCTGCAACGAAATGTCGCAGATCGTCACGTCGGCACCCGTCCCCGCGGCTGTCCGCGCGGCTGCCGTACCGACCACACCGGCGCCGATGACGAAGACCCTGGCGGGCTTCACCCCCGGGACGCCGCCCAGCAGCTTGCCTTTGCCGCCGCGGGGTTTTTCGAGGAAATAGCGCCCTTCCTGCGTGGACATACGGCCTGCGACCTCGGACATCGGGATCAGCAGCGGCAGCGAGCGGTCGGCACGTTCGACGGTCTCATAGGCGCAGCATACCGCCCCGCTGTCGATCATGGCGCGGGTAAGGGGTTCGCTGCTGGCGAAATGGAAGAACGTGAAGACCATCTGGTCTTTGCGGATCAGCTTGTACTCGGGGGCGATGGGCTCCTTGACTTTGACGATCATTTCGGCACGGGCATAGACATCCCCGATCGTGGGAAGTATCTCGGCCCCTACCGCCGTATAGGCATCATCGGCAAAACCGCTGTTCACACCGGCCGTAGCCTGCACATAAACCGTGTGGCCCCGTTTGACGAGCTCCTGGGCGCCTGCGGGGGTAAGGGCAACGCGATTCTCGTTGTTCTTGATCTCTTTGGGAATACCGATAATCATAAGGCTTGAAGTTTTTTAGGTTTTTTGCCTTTTAATTTACGGATTTTATCCGGAACAGCAAAATATTCCGGCGATTTTTCACTTCCGGGTCAAAATTTATAAGAGATCGTAAGGTAGAACGAACGCGGATAAGCATAGGTATAGCGCGTGGCGTGGGGTGCGAAATAGAGGGCGTCGCCCGAACGGATACGCCGGACGCGCAGCGACTCGTAACCGCTGTAAACCGTATCGGCATCGCCCAGCAGGTTGCGCAGCATGAGCGAAGCAGTCAGCCGCGAACGGCCGAAATAGAAGGATTTGAAAAGCGAGGCGTCGAACGTGAAGGCGTCGCCGAGGCGCTCCTGGTGCGTGAAGGCATCGAACATCTCCCGCGTGATGCCGCCCTGCCGCGCGATGCGTGCCGTACGGCGCAGGGGCACAGGCTCGACGTAACGCAGCCCCGCATATCCCGCCGAGGCGCGGAAACCCCATCCCCGGGGGCCGAAATATGAGAGTTCGGCGCAAGCCGTAAGCTGGGGTGCGGCACCGAGCGTACAACCGCCCATGTGGCTTTCGGCACGGGTGTCGACGGCCGAATTGTCGACGTCGGAGATGACCGTGACGCGCGGGTTGCGGATATATTTGTACCGCCCGCCCGAAGCGGCGAGCGAAAGGCTCCAGCGGTATGCCAGGCGGAGGTCGGCAGCGGCCTCCACGCCGCAGGCCATGCGTCCGATGCCCGTAACGGCCATGTCGCTGTAAACACCCGCCATGTCGTCGTAATAACGGCGGGACTGGATGCCGTCGAGCGTGGCGACGGCGAAGGCCGTAATGCGGAGCGAAAGCCGTTCGCCGGTACGGGTGAAATTGAGCTCGGCGGCGTAGAAACGCCCGGCAGCGGGGTCGTCGACCGTACGGTTGTTATACAACGGCTGGTAGAACAGGTCGGCGGCATCGGGCACCGCAGCCCCGGCTGCGGCCGATGCTTCGAGGTAGCTGCGGGGCGAGAAAGCCCACCCCACCAGTGCCTTGACCGTATAGGGCGTAAACCCCATCCGCCGCGAGCGCCCGAGGGACTGTGTCCCGGGGAAGAGCTCTTTCTCATAATACCCGCGGCGCAGCACGACGGCATCGCCCAGCGCGAGGGCGACGTCGGCACGAAGGCGGTCGGAACGGTACTCGGCCGACAGGCGGACGGTGGCCTCGCGCGTCGAGAGCGCATAGTCGTAGCCGAAACGGTCGCCCTCGCGGACGGTGCGGCCGGGATGGCGCAGGTCGTTTTGCAGGAGGTTGCCGTAGGTGTCGTCGTCCACGAGGTACTGGTCGATGTCGGTGATATGATCCGCCCCCAGCAGGTCGCGCATCTGTTTGTAGCTGCGCGTGCGGACATGGCGGTAGGAAAAGCCGTAGCGGAGCGTCAGCCGCTCGTCCGGCGCGGTCGTAAAGAGGGCGTCGAAACCGAGGTTGCGGATACGTTCGGCGCGGTCTTCGAGCGTATAGACGGCATGTCCGCCCGCCATGCGGTTGCGGGCGATCAGCTCGTCCCAGCAGACCTGCGTATAGCGCGCGTCGTTCGACCGCCATGCCAGTTCGGTTTCCCGGTCGCCCGTATAGCCGGGCAGGTAACGGTAATTGTCGGGCATGGGCGTACGGGCGTCGTACCACCCCAGGGCGCTGTATTTCCGCACCCCGTATTCGGCCCCGGCAGCCATGTCGAGCCAGGTCGCGGGCGACAGCCGCACGCAGTACGTAGCGGCGGCCAGCGGCACGAACTCGCGCCGCACGCGCGAATTGCGGACTTTGCCGTCCTGGAAACCCCAGGCCGGATTGTAGAGGTTGTCGCCCGTAAGGCGGAAAGCCTCTTCGACCGAAGAAAGGCGTGTGCCCCGTACCAACGGCGGGACAATGAGGAGGAATCCCAGCGTATGGCCCTCGCCCAAATGCCTGGCGGCACGGAATCCCGCCGTCAGGGCATTCGTGAAGACGCCTTCGACGTGCATGTCGCGCCCCGTGCGGGCCTCAACGGCGGCAGCGACATCCCAGCCCCGTCCCGCAGGCCGCGCATAGGCGAGTTTCGCCCCGGCCAGGTAGTTGCGGTCGGTGAAACTGACGGAGGCATGGCAGGAGGGTTCGGCCAGCGCCCCGGGGAACCGGAAGGTACGCACGCCGCCGGCACCGCCGATGGCCTCGGGCAATGCCGCGATCCCGGCACGGCGCTCTTCCCGAGCCCCGAGCAGCCGCAGCGAACCGAAATAGCGGGACGAAATCCCCAACCCGGAAAAGGAGGCCGCCTCCGAGGAGTAATGCTGCCCGCGGCGGCCGAGCGCGATGTAGGGCAGATTGAAGGCCGAAATGCTGCCGTAGAGGTCGGGCATGGTCTGGATTGCCCGGTAGAAAAGCGAGGAGTCGGTAAGCACGATGGGCGTACGCTGCTCATAACCCGTGCCATAGGGATAGTATTCGTCGTCGGGGAGCTGGGCCGCAGCTCCGCACACGACGAACAGGAAAACCACGGTAAGAGCGTATTTGCGGAGCATGCACAGGGACTTTTCAGAATACAAATATAACTATTTTAACCATGTTTTAATATCAACATTAAAAACTGCCGGAGTGCGCCGGCTGCAACGGTTATAACGGCCGAAGATTTTTTACATTTTCCGGAAACAGCCAATCTACTGATTTACATGACATTAATCCGAATTACACACGGGGGGGGGCGAATGCCGTCCGCAAATTTGGAAAATCGGAAAACAAGCCCCATATTTGTGAAACCTCAAAGTGTCCTGACATGCAAAAAGCCCTCGCTCTCCTGCTGTCGGCAGTCATGCTGCTGTGTCTGCATCCGGCTGCCGCGCAACAACCCAACACCCTGACCGGGACGGTCACCGATTCGGCTTCCGGCAAAGCCGTCGGCTATGCCACCGTCTCGCTCCAGCGCGACTCGGCCACGGTCGTGAACGCCGTAGCCGCCGATACCGACGGCCGCTTCTCGCTCAAAGCCCCCGAAACGGGCGACTACCAGCTCTGCATCACGATGGTAGGCTACACGCCCTACAAACAGGCCGTGGAAGTGCCCGCATCGGGCAAGGCGCTCGGCAAGATCGCCATCACGCAGGGTGTCGAGGTCGGCGACGTGGTGATCGAAGTCCAGAAACCGCTCGTAATGGCCGACGCCGAGAAGACCACCTACTCGGTCGAGGACGACCCGCAGGCTTCGACGAGCACACTCGACGAAATCATCCGCAAGGTTCCGCAGCTCTCGCTCGACGGCGACGGCAACGTCCTGCTCAACGGACAGAGCAATTACAAGATATTGCTCAACGGGCGCAATTCGGCAACGATGAGCAACAATTTCAAGGATGTGATCCAGAGCATGCCCGCCTCGCAGATCAGCCGCATAGAGGTCATCACCAACCCCTCGACCAAGTACGAAGCCGAAGGCGTGGGCGGCATCATCAACCTCATCACCCAACGCAAGAAGCAGTTCCACGGATACAACGGCAGCGTCGGCGCGAGCGTCACGGTGTTGGAGAACCCGGCCTACAACGGCAACGCCAGCCTCTCGATCCAGGCCGGGAAGTTCGCGGCGAGCATCATGGGCTATGCAGGCTACTACGACGGGGGCCGTACCCCCTCGGAATCGGAGTCGTGGCAGGAAAATTACGACTCGGAGAACCGCTACAACCGCAGTTACTCCGAAAACAAGGGCAGCTCGCGTTACGGCAACGTCGGACTGGACATGAGCTACCAGCCCGACACGCTCAACCTGATCACGCTCAACGGATGGCTGTGGCTCGGCCGCAGCCGCTACAAATCGCTGGGCACGAACGCGATCCTCGACCCCGAGATGAACCCGCTGCTGGAATACGGCAGCCGCAGCATCCAGAAATGGAACTACATGGGCGGCAGCGTCTCGCTCAATTACGAACACACCTTCGGCAAGGAGGGGCACACGCTGACCATATCGGATGAAGTCGAGATCGACCCGGACAAAGGCCATACAGACCGGATATACAACGACGGATACAATTACAGGGCGTTGCAGGATGCGGACAACCGCATGACGGGCAACACCGTGCAGGTAGACTACGCCAACCCGCTGTCGGAGCACCACAAGATCGAGGCGGGGCTGAAACACATCTACCGCAACAGCACCTCCGACACCGACAACAAGCAGAGCGACGAATACGGCACATTCCCGATTGAAAAAATAAAATTCACGGGCATGGATTACCGCCAGCACGTGCTGGGCATCTACGCCGGATACGGATTCACCTACACCAAATGGTCGGGACGCCTCGGTGCGCGCATGGAACGGACATGGAACGACGCCGACGTGGAGGAGACCGCCAAAGGCACCTACTCGTTTTCGAACCGCCAGTTCAACGTGGTGCCCTACCTGAGCCTGACATTCATCCCCAAGGTGAGCCACAACATTTCGCTCTCCTACACGCAGCGGCTCCAGCGCCCGGGCATCTACATGCTTTCGCCGGCCGAGGACGACACCGACCCCACGCGGCTGTCGTACGGCAACCCGGGACTGGAAGCGGCCGTATACCACACGATCAACCTCCAGTACGGCCACTATGCCGCAAAATGGAGCATGACCTTCGCACTCAACACGTTCCTGTCGAACAACAACATGTCGTCGTACTCCTTCTCGGACGGGGACGGCATCACGAACACCACCTACAGCAACGACGTCCGTTCGCGCAGCTACGGATTCAACGGTTCGTTCTCGTACCGCCCGTCGGAGAAGGTCAACCTCTCGCTGAGCTACAACGGCAGGTATTCGCAGAACGATTTCGACGCCATGGACATCCACACCGACCAGTTCACGTTCAGCCAGAACCTCAACCTCGACTTCGCACTCTGGAAGGAGGCGCGGCTTATGCTGGGTGAGAATTATTCGACGGGGTATGCGTGGCTCGGCGGCAAATCGGAAAGCTACTACTACTATTACATGGGCATCAAACAGCAGTTCCTCAAGAAGAAGCTCGACCTGAGCATCATGTGCAACAACCCCTTCGAGAAATACCGCAGGAACAGGAACACCTCGGACACGCCGACCTTCGGCGGCTGGAGCGAATACAGGTATGCGTGCCGCAGCCTCTATTTCCGCGTCAGCTACCGCTTCGGCAAACAGAACGTCGGGGTGAAACGCACTGCCAAGTCGATCCGCAACGATGACATGAGCAGCGGCGCACGGGCGGTGGCGGCGGAAGCACCGGCGGCGCTCAGGGCGGAGGAGGGATGTAATCCCCCGCCGGCGATCCTGCCCGATACGCCGGGCGCCGGCATCACCGCGTGGGCCATCATCGCAGGAGTCATCGCGGAAATCATTCCAGGAATCATCGCGGAAATCATCGCGGCATTTACGCGGCCGTCTTTCCCCTGCTGCAAGGGACGACGCATACGGCTTCCGGGCGCGGCATCCATATCGACGAAAAGAGACTGCCGCACAAGCAGCCGGAAACAGAAGTCACCCCTGCCGGAGTTTGTTCCGGCAGGGGTGAAATCGTAAAATCGGACTTGCCGGACAGCCCCTCTGTTATTTGCAGCCTGCCTTGCAGCGCCCTGCCGGGAACACCCGGAGCGTCCATCGGTTACCCGATCCATGCGGATGGGGGCCCGGATCATCGACCGCATGGATTTCATAGCCCGGCAAAAATATGAATAAAATGATTGTTTAATTCATATTTTTTAATTACATTGTGAACAATATAAAACACATGCTTCACAATCCTTTCATTAATCCTTTAAATTTACCGCCATGAAAAAACTTTTTTTACTCCGGAAAAGCCTGTTCATAGCTTTTGCGGCAGCGACCTGCGGACTCTTTTCTATAATAGGATGTGCAGCGCAAAAACCGGCAGCCGGACGGCAAGGCGAAGCGGCCGGAGGGGAGATCCGCCACGCACAAGCGTCGAAGGCACTGGAAGAGGGGCGGTTCGTGATCGAGGCGAATGAATTTTACCTCCCGGAGAACAAATCCCCGGTCAAGTCATCCACGGGCAACTACATATCCATGGAGGGCAAACGGGGCGTTATCAGTTTCACCCCCGACCTCTTCCCGAAAACACCGCTGGGCAACCTGACCATAACGGACGACTCGGCGGAAATAACGCTGGAAAAGCGGAAAAAGAACGGAGACATGCAGTTCTGCATGAGAATGACCGGGCCGGCGAATTCCCAGGACAGGAAGGTAATAATAACGCTGTACAAGGACACGGACAAATGCCATGTACAGGTTTCGAACGAACTTCTGGCATATCCCGTGGTCAAGTTCACGGGAGTGGTAAGGCCAGCGGGAGAATAACCGCGGCACCACCCGCAACGGCAACGGCCCCGCAAAGACGGGGCCGTTATCGTGAACCGTGCATCCGTGGCGGGATTTGCCGCGTTCGCAGGCGGGTCAGACGGTCTTGAGCACTTCGAGCAGCAAATCCCAGAACTTGGGAACCGTGGCGATTTCGAGCCTCTCGTCGGGCGAATGCACGCCGCGCAACGTCGGGCCGAAGGAAACCATCTCCAGTTCGGGGTATTTCTCGAGGAACAGGCCGCATTCCAATCCGGCATGGATCGCACGCACCTTGGGCTCCGCACCGAACAGGCGTTCGTAGGCGCCGACGGTCTTTTCGAGCAGTACGGACTGCGGGTTGGGCGCCCAGCCCGGATAACCGTCGGAATGGGCGACGTCGGCACCGGCCAGGGCGAATACCGATTCGACCATCTGCATGACATAGGTCTTGGCGCTCTCGACCGACGACCGCTGCGACGAGGTGACGACGATGCGGTCGTCGCCCTCGAATTTCACCGAAGCGAGGTTGGTCGAAGTCTCGACCAGCCCCGGCATGGCGAACGACATGGCGATCACGCCGTTGGGAACGCCCACCAGCGAGTAGACCAGCCCGAACTGCGTCCGGGCATCGAGCACCTGGTCGACCTCGGGCATCTCGTTGAGCGTAATCTTGAAATTGGGCTCGCGGAAGCGGAATTCGGCTTTCAGGTCAGCGGCAAAGAGGTCGTAGCGTTTGACGAACTCGGACTTGAACCGTGTCGGGACGCCGAAGATGGCGTACGCCTCGCGCGGGATCGCATTGCGCAGGTTGCCGCCGTTGAAATAGCTCAGCTTCAGTTCGAACGACTGCATGCCGTCCCACAAGAGGCGTGCGACGGTCTTGTTGGAATTGACGCGTCCCTTGTCGATGTCATCGCCCGAGTGCCCGCCCTGCAGGTCGGAGACGTCGACGCGGAAGAAGGAGTAGTTCTTCGGCGCCTCCTCCATCGCATACCGGAACGTGGCGATGGTGTCGATGCCGCCGGCACAGCCGATGAAGATCTCGCCCTCGTCCTCCGAGTCGAGGTTGATGAGGTATTTGCCCGTGAGCATCTCCTCGCCCAGTTCGAAAGCCCCCGTAAGGCCGGTCTCCTCGTCGACCGTAAAGAGCGCCTCGACGGGCCCGTGCTGCACCGCGGGGTCGATCAGGACGGCCAGTGCGGCAGCCATGCCGATGCCGCAGTCGGCACCCAGCGTCGTACCTTCGGCCCTGACCCACCCGCCGTCGATGTGCGTGCGGATCGGGTCGTTGTCAAAATCGAACTCCACGTCGGAGTTCTTCTCGCAGACCATGTCCATGTGGGACTGGAGGATAACCGCCGGGCGCTCCTCGAAGCCCGGCGTGGCGGGTTTGCGCATCACCACGTTGCCGATGGCATCCTTCTTATACTCGATGTTGTGCTTCCGGGCGAAATCGACCAGGAATTCGATGATCTTGCCCTCCTTCTTCGAGGGGCGCGGAACCTGTGTGATGGCATCGAACTGCTCCCACACGATCCGGGGTTCAAGGTTTACTATTTCAGACATAATCTCCTAATATAATTTACAGGCACATCGTCGGGTTGCCGCCGGCTGTAACACCGGGCGCACGCCCCTCGATTTCCGCCCATTCCATGACAATATTTATAACGGCAGAAAGACGCTTCGAAGATGGGGTATCTGCAAGAATTCTTCCGGCCGAAGATTTTCAAATACAAATATAACAAAAACAGCGTAATTCACGGTATCCCGCGTCCGGTTTTTTGCATTTCCGGCTGGCTGCGACGGCCGAAATTTGCTTTTGCACTCCGCTTCCACTATCTTTACGGGAAAATACGGAACTCTATGACGGATTTCAGGATAGGACACGGATACGACGTACACGCGCTGGCCGACGGGCTGCCCCTGGTGCTGGGCGGGATCGAAATTCCGCACATGAAAGGATTCGTGGCACATTCGGACGGCGACGTGGCGATACACGCCGTATGCGACGCACTGCTGGGCGCCGCAGCGCTGGGCGACATCGGGATGCACTTCCCCGACACGTCGGACGACTTCAAGGGCATCGACTCGAAAATACTGCTCCGAAGGGTTGCGGCGCTGCTGCGCGAAAAAGGATATGAGATCGGGAATGTCGATTGTACGATCCGGATGCAACGGCCCAAATTGCGGCCGCATATCGACGCCATGCGCACCGCGATGGCCGGTGCAATGGGCGTAGGCGATGACCGGGTATCGGTCAAAGCTACGACCACAGAGCATCTCGGTTTCGAGGGGCGCGAAGAGGGGGTTTCCGTCTCCGCCGTGGCACTGATATACAAAATGCAGGCCAAACCGGGATCGGGGAGCCAAGGTTTTTCCGATCCGCAGGCAGCCCGTTAAACCGACAACCCGGAGTTAAGATGAGAAAAGAACTGATGACCCTGGCCTGCGTACTGGCCGCAGCCGGGAGTGCGGCACAGAATGCCGACGAATTCCGCAACCCGCCCGCAGCGTACCGCCCCGTGCCGCTCTGGTTCTGGAACAACACCCCGATCGAACGGACGGAGGCCGCGGAACAATTCCGCACTTTCACGCAACGCGACGGGTACGGCGGATGCGCCATCCTCCCGTTCGGCGGGCATTTCGCACCGGAATACCTCTCGGACGAGTATTTCGCACTTTACGGGGAGATCGTCCGCGAAGCCCGCGAGGCGGGGCTCGTCCTGTCGCTCTACGACGAGTACGGGTTCCCGAGCGGCAGCATGGGCGCCATCAACGGCGACGGCACGCCGCGCTTCATGCAGCGTCATCCGGAGGCGACGATAAAACGGCTCGACAAATTCGAATACCCGCTGGCGGCAGGCACGGAGTGCGACATAGAACTGCCGCGCGATGGGCGCCTGATGGCGCTCGTGGCGATGGACAGCCTCACGCGGGAGGTACGCCCCCTGTCCGGACGCATTTCCGGCGGGCGCATACGCTGGACACCGCCCCAGGGGGCATGGAAACTGCTCTGCTTCATGTGCGTAAAGGACGGCGACCCGAATGTGGACTACCTCGACCCGGATGCAGTACAGCTCTTCGTGGAGGATACCCACCAGCGTTATTACGACCGGTTCCCGGAGGCGTTCGGAGAGGTCATTACCGAAACATTCTGCGACGAACCGACACTCTACCGGGCACAGGGGCGTATCTGGACGGAGCGCTTCAACGAGCGTTTCGAAGCCGCACACGGGTTTTCACCCGAAGCGCTCTACCCCGCCCTGTGGTACGACACAGGCCCCGGGACTGCCGCCGCTCGCAACTACCTGTTCGGGTTCCGGGCGCGGCTCTATGCCGAAGGGTTCATGAAGACGATCCACGACTGGGCGGCAGCGCACGGCATACGCTCCACCGGACACCAGGATCAGGAGGAGGTGCTCAACCCCGTAAGCGTCGCGGGCGACCTGATGCTCTGCGGCAAGTACATGGACGTGCCCGGCATCGACAAAATCGGCGGCGACCGCCCCGCGGAACTTTTCTACAAGGTGGTATCCTCATCGGCAGCCAACTGGGACAAGCAGCTGGTCATGTCGGAAACATTCGGGGCGATGGGCAACATCCCCGTCCGGGAACTCTATACCATCGCAATGGAGCAATATACCAAAGGCATCAACCAGCTTATCCCCCATGCCGTATGGTATAACGACGCAGACGTGACGTTCCTGCCCGAACTCTCCTACCGCAACCTGCTCTATAACGAGGCGCTGCCCGCATTCAACCGCTTCCTCGCCCGGCTGAACTACCTGTTGCAGCCCGAGGGGCGCACGGTGGCGGACATAGCCATGCTCTACCCCATCGAGACGTTGCAGGCGGGGCATTACCTCGACGGCCCGGAGGGTTATTACGCCGGGGGCGTGAAGCTTCCCGGCACGGATTACATCCGCGTGGCGGCGATGCTCAGCGACACGCTCGCACGCGATTTCACCTACCTGCATCCCGAGGTACTGGCGCGTTGCCCCGCAGGCAGGGGGATGCTCCACCTCGACAACAAGGTCAACCACCAGCACTACCGGGTGCTGATCCTGCCCGGCGTGAAATGTATCTCGCCGGAGTGCCTCCGTACCGTGGAACGGTTCCGCCGTGCCGGGGGACGGGTGATCTTCACCACGGCGCTGCCCGAAACATCCACCCGCTTCGAGGTACCGGCAACGCAGGTCGCAGCCCGCGTGCAGGAGATGCTCACGGCACGTAAAAACCCGGCGTTATTCCTGCCCGAACCCGACACGGAATCGTTGCGCAAAGCATTGGAGGCTGATTTCATACCGGACGTCTCGGTTTCCGGTGCTCCCGGCCTGCGTTACATCCACCGGATATGCGGCGGCCGCCATATCTACTATTTCGCCAATATCGACACCGAAACGGCCGAAGCCGGGATCCTGCTACGCGACGCCGTAAAACTGCGCAGTTTCGACCCGCATACGGGCGACAACGCCCCGTTCGCCGCCGAGGTATCGGCGCAGGGGACGCGGCTGCAACTGACGCTTCCGGGAGCCCGGTCGCTGTTCCTCGTATCGGAGTAGCCGCGGGGAAGGCGCAAAAAAGCCCGCAATGCGGGCCTCACGGAAAAGCAGGGCTCGCGGAAACGGGATGGCACCCGCCCAAGCAGGAAGTTAGCCAGGCAGGAAGTGCGCCGGACAGGAAGTGTGCCGAAAGCGGGAGTCACTTCGGAATTCCGGACGGCGGGAACCCGGCGCACGGGAACCATGGAAAACAGAAATTACGGCCGGCACCTCCATAGGTGCCGGCCGTTCGGTTTGCCGCCCGCGAAGAAGCCGCCGCTCAGTCCAGCCGCCGGAACTTGGGGTCGCCGATCCGTTTGTCCCAGAGCCATCCGACATAGCGCATGACAAGGTCGGGAGCCGCCAGCGTCAGCACCGTTTCGCCGGTGGCGGTCGAAACCTCGAAACCGGCATGGTAGGCCGTATCGCCGTCGGCAAAACCGAAGGAGATACGCCAGCCCCACGCCAGGCGCTCGGCCCGGTAATCGGACAGGGACGGCGAGTCGAAATTGAGCACGTAGAGATACTGCGTGATGCCGCGCTCGGTCGGCAGGTGCACCCCGACGTGGTCGATGAACATCCCGAAGAAGTAATAATCGGTATAGATGCTGCGGATCATGCCGCCCGGCACCTCCTGCATACTGTTGGGGAAAAACAGGTAGTCGCGCGACTGTACCAGCGAGTCGATCTTCTGCGCATAGAGCTTCGCCCGGTAGGCACGGCGTTCGGGCCGCGTCATGCCGCGCGTGGACTCCTCGTAGACGGTCGTATGCTCGACGACCTGCACAGGGGGCTGCTGGACAGGCACCACGGTCGTCTGGGGCACGCTGTCGACGGCGGAAGTGCCCAGCGTGAACTGGGGCTGCGCGGACTGCGCCACAGCACCCGACGCCCCGAAAACAAGGGCGCAGAGGCACAGCATCCGGAGCGCCGCCCGCCCCGCAGGAGCAAAAGCCCCCGCCGGGGCGGGGGCTCGCAGTTCGGGAAGGATTTGCGTTGCGGCATCCCGCCGCGACGGGAAGGACGGGAAGGGGGCGCCGCATCCCGTCCGGCGATACATCCCGGAACTCATGGTCAATAGAGCTGTGAAATGGTACCCGAGTACTCCACGGGGTTATACCACGGGTTGGTGATGGTCAGGTTGGCACCGCCCGTACGGGAGAAGATCTCGAAGGTGAAGGTATAGGTCGACGCCGAGAAAAGCGAGGTGGAGAAGGTTACCATCCAGCCCTCGTGGGTCTGCTCGGTGGTATAGCCCTGCACGCTGGGAACCGTGTAGTTGATGATGGTCGTGTAATAAGGCGGCACATAGCCCTTGACGTAAGGCAGGCAGATGTCGATCGTGCCGTCCCAGACGCCCACGTTGAAGGCCGGGTTGATGATCTGGCGCATGGGGCCGGCCGGCTGCCGCTGCATGGTCTGGGGGTTGAACTGGAAGTTACGCGAAAGGATGACCGAATCCATCGTTTTCTCGAAATCTGCGATACGTTCCGCACGTCTCTTCTCACGCACCTCGCGGCGTTCTTCCTTGGGCGACAGAATCTTTTTCTGTCCGATCACGGTGGCGCAGACTGCGCACAGCAGCACGCTCACGACGATAATGACTGTTTTTTTCATAGCACATAAAAGGTTTATACGGCCATGAAAAATGCAAATACGGTGCCTAACTGCCTAAAGTCGTGACTAAAGACCCAGTTTTTTCAGAAATTCGCCCGTATAGCTGCGTGGGGCGCAGGCTATTTCGTGCGGAGTGCCCGCCGCGACGATCTCGCCGCCGGCCGCCCCGCCTTCGGGGCCGATGTCGATGATGTAGTCGGCGACCTTGATTACGTCGAGGTTGTGTTCGATGACGATGACCGTATTGCCGCGGTCGACGAGTTTGTTCAGCACGTCGAGCAGCAGGCGGATGTCCTCGAAATGAAGCCCCGTCGTAGGTTCGTCGAGGATGTAGAGCGTACGCCCCGTATCGCGCTTGGACAGTTCGGAGGAGAGCTTGATACGCTGGCTCTCGCCGCCCGAGAGCGTCGTACAGGGCTGTCCGAGCGTAAGGTAGCCGAGGCCGACCTCCTGGATGGCACGGAGTTTCTGGTGGATGGCAGGGATATTCTCGAAGAACTCCACGGCCATGTTGACCGTCATGTTCAGCACGTCGTCGATATTCTTGCCTTTGTATTTCACTTCGAGCGTCTCGCGGTTGTAACGGTGTCCCCCGCACGCCTTGCAACGCACGTAGACGTCGGGCAGGAAATTCATCTCGATGGTCTGGACGCCCGCGCCGCGGCACTCCTCGCAGCGGCCGCCCTTGACGTTGAACGAGAAGCGCCCCGCCTTGAAGCCGCGGATCTGGGCATCGGGCGTCATTTCGAACAGTTTGCGGATGTCGGAAAAAACGTTCGAATAGGTCGCCGGGTTGCTGCGCGGCGTACGGCCGATGGGCGACTGGTCGACGACGACCAGTTTGTCGATATGTCCGATGCCTTCGACGCTGTCGTATTCGAGCGGCTGCCCGAAGGAGCGGTAGAGCTCCTTCGAAAGGATCGGGCGCAGCGTCTCGTTGACGAGCGTCGACTTGCCGGAACCGCTGACGCCCGTCACGCAGATGAACTTGCCGAGCGGGAATTCGGCCGTGACGTTCTTGAGGTTGTTGCCCCGCGCCCCGCGGATCACGATGCACTGCCCCGTGCCTTTGCGGAGCGTTTCGGGAATCCCGATACGGCGGCGTCCGGTGAGGTAGTCGGCCGTGATGGAATCGGAACGCAGGATGTCGTCGATCGTACCCGCGGCCATGATATGCCCGCCCTTGCGCCCCGCACGGGGGCCGACGTCGACGATGAAGTCGGCGGCACGCATCATGTCCTCGTCGTGTTCGACGACGATCACCGAGTTGCCGGCATCGCGCAACTCCTCCAGGCTGCGGATCAGGCGCCGGTTGTCGCGCTGGTGCAGGCCGATCGAGGGCTCGTCGAGGATATAAAGCACGTTGACCAGCTTCGAGCCGATCTGCGTGGCGAGGCGAATACGCTGGCTCTCGCCGCCCGAGAGCGAACGCGACGAACGCGACAGCGACAGGTAGCCCAACCCCACGTCCATCAGGAAGCGCAGGCGCTCGCGGATCTCCTTGACGACCTCCTGTGCGATCTTCCACTCCTTGTCGTCCATATAATCCTCGATGTGCGCCACCCATTCCGAAAATTCGGAGATCGACATGGCCGACACGTCGGCGATGCTCTTGCCGCCGATGCGGAACTGGAGCGCCTCCTTCTTGAGGCGCGAACCGCCGCAGACCGAACATTTGCGGTAGACGAGGAACTGCTCGCGCCATTTCTGGCCGCGTTTGGAGTCCTCGTCTTCGGTACGGCCTATATATTCGGCGACGCCCTCCCACGAGACGAGGTGGTTGCCGCCCGAAGAACTGAACTCCGAAAGGTTGATGGTCAACGGCTCGGAATCGCCGTACAACACCGCATTCAGCCCCGGCTCGGGCAGCGACCCGACGGGGTCGTCGAGCGTGAAATCGTAACGCCGCCCCAGCATTTCGAGAATGGCGAAAAGCATGTTGTTGCGGTATTTGCCCAGCGGTTCGACGGCGCCCTCGCGCAGCGAAAGCCCCATGTCGGGAATGATCTTCCCGACGTCGAAGACGGCTTCCTCGCCCAGCCCGTTGCAATGCGGGCAGGCGCCCTGGGGCGAGTTGAACGAAAAGGTATGCGGCGCGGGGTCTTCGAACGCGATGCCCGTCGAGGGGCACATCAGGTGGCGGGAGTAGAAGCGCTGCTGTTCAGTACCGTAGTCGTAGACGGCCATCGTACCCTTGCCCTGGCGCAGAGACTCCCTGAGCGAGGTCATCACCCGGTCGCGGGCCTCCTCGCCGACGACCAGGCGGTCGACCACCAGGTCGATGGTGTGTATCTTGTAACGGTCGAGGCGCATGCCGGCCGAAATCTCGCGGATCTCGCCGTCGATACGGGCATAGATATACCCCTTTTTGGCCAGCGACTCGAACAGTTCGCGGTAATGCCCCTTGCGGCCTTTGACGATGGGAGCCATCAGGGCGATCTTGCGCCCCGTGAAGCCCGTCATGATGAGCCCGGCGATCTGCTCGTCGGTATAATGCACCATCTCCTCGCCCGTGACGGGTGAATAGGCGCGCGACGCGCGCGCGTACAGCAGACGCAGGAAATCGTTGATCTCGGTCACGGTACCCACCGTGGAACGGGGATTTTTGTTGGTGGTCTTCTGCTCGATGGCAACCACGGGGCTCAGGCCCGTAATCTTGTCGACATCGGGACGCTCCATCGTCCCCACGAACTGGCGGGCATAGGTAGAAAGCGTCTCCATGTAGCGGCGCTGTCCCTCGGCATAGATCGTGTCGAACGCCAGGGACGACTTACCCGAACCGGAAAGGCCGGTTATGACTACCAGTTTACGGCGCGGGATCTCCAGATCGACGTTTTTCAGGTTGTGAACCCGGGCTCCCAGTATTTTGATCGTGTCTTCTTTCATCATCGTAGTCAAACGTACCGGAAGCCCCGTTTAGTGTGCGGGCTCTCCGGCGCGAATATCGTACAAAGATAGCGCATACCGGGGGCAATACCAAATTTTTCGGAAATCAGAATTCCAGTTCGAAGCCGTCGGCATCCATCCACGCCGGGAACTCCTCCCTGAAAGCCGCCTGCGCCTCGGAGTCGAATTCGGCGACGAGGGTCTGCTCCCGCTCACCGGCATCGGCCAGCGTGGCGCCACGGAAGTCGACGAGCGCCGAATCGCCCGCATAGAAAGCATCGGGGTCTGTGCCCACGCGGTTTACGCCCGCCAGGTAGCACTGGTTCTCGATGGCCCGCGCCCGCAGCAGCGTACGCCACACCTCGCGGCGGTCGTCCGCCCACGAGGCGCTGCACAGGATGGCATCGTAATCGCCCCGGTTGCGGCTCCACACCGGGAAGCGCAGATCGTAGCAGATCAGCAGCAGGAACCGGAACCCCATATATTCCACCACCACGCGACGGTCGCCCGGAGTATAGTCGCGCGCTTCGCCGCCGGGACGAAACAGGTGCCGCTTGTCGTACCAGGCAACCCCGCCCGAAGGCTTCACGAAAAACATCCGGTTGCGGAACTCCCCGTTTTCGGCGATGACGACGCTGCCCACGACAGCTTTGCCGTATTGTGCCGCCCAGCGCCGCATGGTCGAAGCGACAAGCCCGTCGGCAGGCTCGGCGACACGGGCGGGGCGCAGTTTGAACCCCGTGGCGAACATTTCGGGCAGCACGGCAATATCAGCATCGGCCGCCGCAACGATAGGCTCCAGACGTTCCAGGTTCCGGGCGGTATGTTCCCATTCCATGTCGACCTGGCAGACAGCAACACGTATTTTCATAGAAAAACTCCGTTTTGTAAACAAATATATAAAATTTTCTTACAGATCGCACCTGCGGGAATAAAAAACATGGAGGTTTGTAAGGCAGGGCGGCAACAGAGGGAACCGGGCATACAAAACGGACACGCAGGGCGGCACCCTTGCGGCAGTGCGTACGGTTCGGCGATGAAAAGCAATGCGGGGAAACAGGGCGCGGGCAGCCGGTCGCAACCGGCCAAGGCGCACGGCCCTGCGACGGTCTGTCCAGACGAGCTGCCCGAACGACCAGACGCAGCCGGAAAAAAGCAGCCGGCAAGACAAACAGCCTTACACTGACGACCGGGCGCGGATTGTCAATAGGAGAATAGCGGACAGGCAAAACGACCGGACGAAGACAGGCACGGGCGGCCGACGCCAACCCGTACGCCTCAACGCGCCTCCAACCGCCACACCGTGACCGAGGAGGCATTGTCGCGCTGGTGCAGCAGCGAAATCCGGCAGGGCACGAAATCCGAAGCCCGGCAGTTCCAGACGTCGACGAACTGCTGGGGATTGCGTTCGGCAAGCGGGAACCAGGTGCTTTGCACCTGCACCATGATGCGGTGTCCGGCGCGGAAGGTATGGGCGATGTCCGTCATCCGGAAAGGCACCCGCGCCGGAACACCGGGCGTAAACGCCTCGGGACGCGAGAAACTGCGGCGATAGCGGCCGCGCATGATGTCGCCCCGCACGAGCATCCGGTAGCCCGGCAGCGGATCGTCCTCGGGGAAAAGGTCGATCAGCTTGACCACGAAATCGGCATCGGTCGTCGAAAGCGTCACTTCCAGGTCGGCATCGACCGGGCCGACTAGGGTCATATCCTCTTCGAGGGGCTCCGAAACGAACGTCAGCACGTCGGGACGACCGAACAGGAAACGCTGGTCGGCGACCATATACTCTTTGGGGCGGCGCAGGCCGGAAACCTCGCAGTACGGCACGGGGTCAGAAGGATCGGATACATAGGTACTTGCGGATGTTTTGGCCGTCGGGCGCCGGGTATCGAGGATGCCGCCGTCGGCGAGGTACAACGTCAGTTTCCGGGCCTCGCGCGGCAGAAAGCGGCCGAAAGTATGCCAGCGGTTGTCCCCCGAGGAAAAGACCGCGGCGGCCGGCAACGGAGCCGCTTCGTCCGTATTGCCGTCACGGAGGTAGTGGTCGAAGAACGGCACCTCGAAATGCTCCATGTAATATTCCCACGAGGCATCGCTGCCGAAATCGAACGCCCCGAGCGTCCGGCCGCCGTTACGCCACGCCCCATGCGCCCACGGGCCCACGACCAGATGGCACGGCGTCGAAGGGCTCTGCCTGTTCAGGGCCCGGTAGAGGGTCCACGCCCCGAAGCAGTCCTCGGCATCGAACGTCCCGCCGACGACGAGCACCGCAGGCTGGACGTTGTAACAGGCACGGCGCAGGTCGCGTTCCTGCCACCACGCGTCGTAATCGGGATGCGCGGACATCTCTTCCCAGAAGGGGTTGGGTTTCAGCAGCCCGGTAAGTTCCGCAAGCGCCGTATGCTCCAGGAAGAACGTCCGCTCGTCGGGCTGGGTCTGCCGGGACATGGAGGGCATTTTCGCGGCCGGAACACGTCCGGGAGGGGTATTCATACCGCTCAGGAAGCGGTAGGAGTCGGTGAGCATCAACACCCCGTTGTGATGCACATCGTCGCCCATGAACCAATCGGTGACGGGAGCCTGCGGGGAGACGGCCTTCACGGCGGGATGGCCGCAAAGGCCGCCCATCATGGCGTAGAACCCCGGATAGGAACACCCGGCGAAACCCACCCGACCGTTGTTGTGCGGGATGTGCCTGACCAGCCAGTCGACCGTGTCGTAGCTGTCGGTCGTCTCGTCGGTCTCACCGCTGCCGGCGGGCCGGACATGCTCGAAGTCGCCCTCGCTCATATAGCGCCCCCGGACATCCTGCATGACGATGATATAGCCGCGGTCGACGTAGCTGCGCAGATAGCCTTTCTCAAACCCCTGCGGGAAGCGTCCAGCACCATAGGGCCCGCAGCCGTAAGGCGTACGAAAAATGATGACGGGGGCTTCGCCGGGCGCCTTGGGCGTATAGACCGCCGTGTAGAGGGCTACGCTGTCGCGCATGGCGATGCGGTACTCGGCCTTGTCGTACAGTTCGGCGACGGGCTGCCCGGCAAAGGCCGCAACAGCGGCGAGCAGGCCGGCCCACAGGAGCGCGAAAAATCCACGGATTTTCATGGCAGGAAGGTTGGGTTCGTTTGCGAAAGTTAGGCTTTTTTCCGCAGATACCCAAAAACCGCCGGACAAAGGGGACAGGAACGGCGAAAATACGCATCCATTTCCCGGTACCGGGAAATACGGCCGGGCTGCCGCTGTTCCAGTTATCAGACGCCAGGCGGGTTGTCCGTACTGCGGAGCGGCCCGTAATCCGGGCGGAAAGCATACGGATTCCGGGATTGCGACCGCCCGCCATATGCGACGGGAACTTCCGGCAAAAGTTGCAATCCCGCAAAAATAAACGTACTTTTGCAGGCGGTCAATTCCGCAAAAACGATATGCTCAGAGCAGGACGCACCCAGAAACTCACCGTAAGCCGTGTTTCGGAATACGGATTATACCTCACCGACGAGGAGCAGAACGAGGTTCTGCTGCCCAACCGTTATATCTCCCTCGCCGACAAACCCGGCGACGAAAAGGAGGTTTTCGTCTACCACGATTCGGAAGACCGCCTCGTGGCGACTACCGAAACGCCGCTGCTCCGCGCCGGGGAGGCGGGTTACCTGCGCGTGGTGGACAAGACCGTGCACGGGGCATTCCTCGACTGGGGACTGCATGGCAAAGACCTCTTCCTGCCCAACCGCAACCAGCAGGGCGGCATCCTCGCGGGACGGAGTTACATCGTATACCTCTATGAAGACAGCATCACGGGGCGCTGCGTGGCGACCACCAAGCTCAAGGGCTTCATCAACAACGACCTGGTCACGGTGGAACCGCGCCAGGAGGTAGACCTGCTGGTCGCCTCGGAAAGCCCGATCGGCTACCGCGTGATCGTCAATAACCGCCATTGGGGCATGCTATACCGCAACCAGGTATTCCGCCCCGTAGCCATCGGCGACCGCATGAAGGGCTACGTCCGCAAAATCACCGAGGACAACCGCATCGACGTAAGCCTCCAACAGGAAGGATATGCGCAGGTCAAGGATTCGGCAGAGGTTTTGCTGCAACTGGTGATCGGCAACGGCGGGCACTTGCCGTTGAACGACGACAGTTCCCCGGAGGAGGTGAAACGCCTTACGGAGATGAGCAAAAAGGTCTTTAAACGCTCGCTGGGCGTGCTGATGAAACGCGGCGCAGTCGAAGTGGGCGAAGACGGGATAAAAGTCAAATGGCAATAATGGGTAAAATGAACACGGCGGAACGGGTTTCGCGCGAGATGTCCGACAATTTCGTCTTCCAGCGGTCGCTGCTGGCTTACCATGCCGCGGCGCAGCGCATCGGCGGCGACGTATTGGAGATCGGCACGGGGGCGGGTTACGGTATCGAGGTAGTGGCACCCCATGCACGGAGTTTCATCACGGTGGACAAATTCGCCCCGGCAGCGGAGCTTATGCGGCATCCGCATGTCGAATTCCACCAGGCCGTAGTGCCGCCGCTGGCATTCGCAGCCAACAGTTTCGATTTCGTGATCTCGTTCCAGGTGATCGAGCATGTGAAGCAGGACATCGAGTTGGTGCGCGAAGTGAAACGGGTACTGAAACCGGGCGGCAAGTTCATCGTGACGACCCCCAATGCACCGATGTCGCTCACCCGCAACCCATGGCACGTACGGGAATATACGGCGGAACAATTGCAAAACCTGCTGGGGCATGAATTCCGGTCGGTCGAAACCCTCGGGGTCGCAGGCAACAGGAAAGTCATGGCCTACTACGAACAGAACCGCCGCAGTGTGGCACGCATCACGCGCTTCGACATCCTGGATCTCCAGCACCGCCTGCCCCGCCGCCTGCTCCAGCTACCCTACGACATCCTGAACCGGATCAACCGCCGGAAGCTGCTGAAAGCAAATACCGACCTCATCTCCTCGATCCGTATGGAGGATTACCGCATCTGCCCGGTGTCGGACGACTGTTTCGACCTGTTTTACGTGGCCGAAAAATAGCCGCTGAGCACCCTCGGATTACAATCGGTTTACTATAAAAAAGAGCAAGCAGCCCCGCATGGGGCTGCTTGCTCTTTTTAACGGCTCATCCGAGCGCTCGTCAAGTTTAATACTCCTCTTCGTTGAAGAAGAAATCGTCTTTCGACGGGTAGTCGGGCCAAATATCTTCGATAGATTCGTAAATCTCACCCTCGTCCTCTATTTCCTGCAGATTTTCGAGCACTTCGAGAGGCGCACCCGAACGCACAGCATAGTCAATCAGTTCATCTTTCGTAGCGGGCCAGGGAGCATCTTCCAGCTTCGATGCCAATTCAAGTGTCCAGTACATAGTTCCAAGTTTTTAAGTTCCCAAATATCAGCGGATTAACATCAGGCGACAATCGCTATTCCGCTATCACTGATTTGCAAAAGTATAAAAAAAACGAGAAAAACAAAGAAAAAATTACAAAACATCCGCACGCACATATCAACAAGCTGCCGGACAACGACTTACGGAATCCACAGGGTCTCCTCGACACCGTAATGCTCTGTGAGCGTGCGCCCGAGCAGGTAAAAATAATCGGAAAGGCGGTTCAGCCACATCAGCACCGTGGCATCCGTGCCGTATTTTTCATCGGCACGCAGCGCGGCACGCTCGGCACGTCGGCAGACCGTACGGCACACGTGGCACATCGAAACGACGGCGTTGCCGCCCGGGATCGTGAATTTGTCGATCGGTTTGAGCGCGTCCTGCATCGCGTCGATACGGCCTTCGAGCCAGGTGACGGCCTCGGGAGCCAGCGGCGCAACCTTCCCGCACCCTGTTTTTCCGCATGCCAGCAATGCCTCGACGGTCATCAGGCGTGACAGGATGCGGTTCAGGTCATCGACATAGGGCGACAGCGCAGCTTCCGCACGCATGTTGTCTCCGAGCAAGGCCGCAAAGGCCGCCAATTCGTCCACCGTGCCATAAGCCTCGACCCGTTCATCGGTCTTGAAGACCCGTTCGCCGCCGACAAGGGAGGTCAACCCCTTATCGCCTTTTTTCGTGTATACTTTCATATCCGAAAATTATTGTGAAATCATTAAACAATTAATATTCAAACAAATAAACCAAATAATGCGCTACCAATAGTAACAAACAAGAAACAAATTTATAAAAACGCGCTATCGACAATAATGCCCTGCCAAAGATAATTATTTTTCATGAACTCCCCGACCTGTTCAACCGGAACGCACCAGCACCCTATCAAATTTTATAGCAAATTCATAAAATCGTTAAAAGTTGGCTTTTTTGAAAAAAGTTCCGTGTGTGTAAAGCCGTGCCCGGCGAGGTTTGCAGCGCGTAAAATAATAAAATATCACCCCCTACCCCCTCTCGCCTATGCGCCGTTGTTGCCCCTACTCGTGCCTTCTGTTCGCACTTCGCGCGTGCGGCGCGGTACTGCCGCCTCACCGCATACATGCAGCGTATAGGCCTATAATGCATTCGGCCAACTTGCCCGCCTGCGACAACTGCCGGGCCAGCGCTTACCGCCGCACGATGCGACCAGCTGCACGCCGTCCGCATTGGTGCCAGGGGAAGGGGCTTCCAGCTGTACGACCGCGAAGCGTTACCAACCATCCAGCCAAGAACCGGACAAATAGAACACACAAAAGCGGGCCGGCATAAGCCGGCCCGCCGCCGTGGCATATGGCGCCACCCGTGGAAGGTAAGAGATACTAATTACATTCGTGTATATCTATTCGCCCAAGTGCGGAAACCTCGACAATATAGCCCGTGTTCGTTTGGTGCACTGCTTCCACACGTAACGTAAAGCGGAACAGAAGCCAGCAGGAAAAGGCAGTGAGCACCACCAGCGCGGCGGCCTTTATGGTATTGTTAGTGCTTTTCATGGTTCGAGTATATTATATTAAGTATGAATAATGCCCAATCTATCGAGCGGCGCGCCTCTTCTTCACTGATATAGTAGCAATTAAATTCGCCATAAAGGTTACCATTTTTTGCCCTTTCCCGAATTGTATTTCGTTCTTCTTCGCTGTTGCATAGTATTTCAACGGGTCGCGGCTCGTGGTAGTCTGAGAGCCGCACGCCGTATACCTGAACGGCATACAATGTAAGTTTATAATTCTGATTCATTATTTCCGGGGTTATTATGCTATATAATCGTGCGCGTATCCTATCAGCCTCCAGTTAGACCCATCGAACCAAATGCGGCGGTAAATTGTAGCAAGTTTCACGGGGTGCACCTCGTAGGCGCAATATATTGCCCATAATTCACGGGCGGCCTCTTTTCTTGTTTTCATGGCTTTCGGGGGTTAGCAAATACAAGACATTAACATTCTATATGCCTGGAAATACGCGCGGGCCTGCACGTCCTGCCAGCCCTCCCGATCGTTGGGGGCTTTGTTGCCGTTGTCGGTGCGTTTTAACTCCGAGGGAGTGCAGAGGTTTTTTGCTATATCCCCGTCGTAGATCAGCGCGCCCCCGCCATAACAATAGGCGTTCCAGTCGTCCGCACCGTTTAATAATGTTTCTTCATTGAGTTCCGGAATTGGTCGGCCGTTGTTATCGCAATACTCGCAAATGTCTATGTAGCTTCTCAGCAGATTGAGCGCAAAACCTTTCACGCCTCGATCCCAACACGACCGCGTTTTAACGGCTTCCAGACGTGCCCGGATTTCATTTACTTCGTTCTTCCAGTTGTTGGAGTTGTTCGCAGCAGTAGCCGCGTTGTTCGATTGGTTTTTCATGATGTTGTAGACATTTTTTCGAGAAACAGAAAAAAACGGCGTTTCTCTAACCCGCTGTCTACAACTTTGAAAAGGTGTTGCGCCGTCATTACAACAAACGCACGGGGTGAAACGCCGCCTATACTGGCTATATGTGCATAAAAAATGCACCTTGATTCGGTGCCGCTGCACCTTTTCATATTGTAGACATTGCAAATATACAACCATTTTTCGAACAAACAAATATTTTTCGGATTTTTTTGCGAAATTTTTTACCCGGATATATACCAATGCAAGAAAATCGGCGTTTTATTTGCGGGTACCGTTTTAAGTACTTATATTTGTACATACAAAATCAATAAAGCTATGAGGACAACAAATTTCACAGACTTGCGGAATAATTTGAAAAAATATTTGGATGCAGTCATAAACGACTCCGACACTGTTATTATAAACCGAGACGGGGACACCGGCGCCGTGCTTATATCATTGGACGAGTATAACGCCATAAAGGAAACCGAGTACATAATGGCGTCGCCCGCGATGATGGAAGCAATCCGCGAGGGCGAGCGCGATATAAAGGAGGGGCGTTTTGTCTCCCAGCAGGACGGCGAAAGTATTTCCGATTTTCTGAACCGTATCGCCTAATGTATAAAATAGTATTAACCAAACAGGCGCAAACGGATTACGCCTATTTTGTGAAGAGTGGACAAACTCGCACAATAAAAAAAATAGCTGCAATCCTGGAAGACATCGCCGCGCACCCTTATACGGGGATCGGAAAACCGGAAGCGCTTAAATATGAGTTATCGGGTATGTGGTCGCGCCGGATCAACGCGGAACATAGAATAATATACAAGGTATTGGGCGAGGTTGTAGAAGTACAAATAATGTCCATGCGCTACCACTATACGAAAGCATAACCCCAAAGGAAAGGACAGAAAGGCGGGGAAATTCCCCGCTTTTTTCATGTTTGGAGGCACACGGCCAGACTGAGCCGGCCGGGATCCACAAGCCCCGCAGCCGCTTTTTGTCGCGAATATTCGCAAAATTTGCGACATTCGCAGCCATGAACATTTGCAGCAACATTCGCAAAGTTGCGAGCATCCGCAGAGCCTCGGACATTCGCAAAGATATTCGCAGCCACATTCGCAAAGTTTTTTCACCCTGGCCACATTCGCAGGGATTCGCAGCCACGGACATTCGTAGGCGCATTCGCAGCCCGCGCAGCTGCTTTTCGTACTCACAGCAATCCGAATTCCGTTTACCTCAACATTCGTAGCCCAATCAAAGAAAACCCCGGCTGTCCTTCGCAGGAGACCGGGGGCGAATGCCTGCGTCCAGGCTATATACTATGTTAACACCATAAGTGGTGTCTGTAAGATACAACTTTATTCATAATATAGCAAATCTAAAATTCCCAATATTATATATTATATGTCACGATACCGCCATCAGCATCCGCCCGGCAGTCGACTGAGACGGCAAAATAAAACCAATAGGACAATTTCAATCATCCTGTCGGTATTTTCCCTTAGAATAATTTAAACCAACAGAACAATCTAAAGCTGTCAGGAAAAAAACGGTTTTGAAATTTTGCCGCAAAAACATCTTCGAAAAACGCCGGAGAAAAACGATTTCAAAATTTCGATAGAAAAAACAATTTGGAAAAACGCCGGATAAAAACGGTTTCAAAATTCCGACAGAAAAAACGGTCTGGAAATTTTCACCGGCAAAAACGCTTTCGAAAAACGCCAGACACAAAAACGATTCTGAAATAAAACGGGTTCAAAAAAACGACGATGCCAGAAGCACCGCCGTAAAACGATATCCTATCGCCTTATAGCCCGAAATAAGGCCTGGCGAACCGCGGCCTATCCGGGTCTTTCAGTTTTTCGACCGCCATTTTATAGACGACCTTCGGCATGTCAGCCTCAGACACAACTTCTGAAAGCGATTTAGCATGATCGGAGTAGATCATATTTGCTGTCGCCCACAGCGCGTATTTATTGTAATACGGCGCTTCCTGCATCTGGCTACCAAGGGACGTTACGACCGCCTCGAATTGCGGCATCGGCCATTTGGGGCCTTTCGTTCCGCTCTGGTTGACAAGCCCCGAGACCACCTGCTCCGCCTCTTCGGGCGAAAGATAGTTATGCCACTCCGAGGCTTCGATCTTATCGAGCCATTTCTGGGCCATTTTGGGCTGCATGGTTGCCATCTGTTTGAATCCCCATGCGTCGGCACACATGAGCATTCTCATTTTGTCCGGGTCTTTCGATGCGGCGATCTTTGCCACCAATTCATCGAATCTGCTTGGCATCTCTTCCATAGTTTCAGCAGTTGTGACACCCGCTGTTAAAGCGAGGTATCGGTTTGTAAATCGTTCTCGTTATTCTCGGCCGGGTGATTTTCGTCCCGGCCGGGGTGTTTTGCTCCTGCCCCTGCTTCGGGGGCTCCGGTTTGCTCTTTGCCATATTACATCGTATTTTATCGAAAGCCACGCAAGCAGCAATCCGAACCAGTTGGATAAATATGCGACGATGAAGGATAGCGCAACAGCCTCCATGAAGTCGTGACCGGAGAGTAGTAACACGACGAGTGTTCCCCACATCGAACAGCACATAGGACACTTGGCAATGTCGCCGCAGACAGCATATGCCTTCTCGATAAATCCCATATGATGTGCCAAAGCGATCACGATCATAGAAACTGTTGCTACGACTATCCCGGTAATCATCATGCAGGTGTTGATGTTGCCACAGTGATCGCCAGCGGCGTTTCCGAAACGAAGGCCCGCGAGCAAACTTGACACGGAGCCGCTGCCACAGCATTCGTCGCCGCGCCTGCCTCGATCGTTACCGTCGGGGCGGAGGATGCCTGAATCGGAATCGTGAAATCCTGCGAAAGCGGTTGCTGCTTGGTGCAATTGCAACCTCCGTTACACGGAACGTAGGCAATGATGCCCTCAACGTGAATCGTCGCCATGTACTGATCCGCCCCTACCTGTGCCACGGATTTCAATGAAAATTTCGGATCGAACACGGGGGTGCTCCCGACACAGGTCGGAGTGCACAGCCGTTGCGAAATGTTTACCGCCACGAAATACGGCGATGCGACAGCCCCGGCCGCAAGGACGGGAGTGATGACTGCCGCGGGAATTTTGTTACAACTCATAATATGTTTTTTTTGGTTCACCCCCTACTACATCTGATTTTCTTCCGCGCCGGGAGTGTAAGGCTCGGAGTCGGGTATTTCGAGCACCATGTTTTTCTCCATGGCAGCGATCTTTTGTTCCATCGCAGCGATACGCTGTTCGAAGGATTGCAGGAACATATTGTTGGCTTTGACAATCTCCTGCACGTTCAGAATAAGCTTATATAGTTCGTTCATCGTAAAAATGTTTTAACGAAAAAGTTGTCTTTGAATCTACTGAGGGCATCGATCAGCTTCCGAGCAGATACGATTATCCCCTGCTGATAGTTGGAGGATACAAAAGCGTGTGCAGCACGTTCTACCTCCCGGGCCTCTTCCTCGGATTCGGCATATATGTAGAATTCGATTTTATAGGGTTTCATAGCGGTTGTTACTGATTATCCGGAATTGGCGGAATATCAATCGGGGGAGCCGAAGCCAATGGAAGCGGCGCGCCGCCGCGGATCATTTGGAGGAAATTCCACCCTTCGATGATATCGCCTTTATGCTCGCCGATCCATCCGAACAAATCGTTTGCACCTGTTTTTATCTGCTCCACTACGGAAGCTTTTGCGGGATCGATATCAGGGAGGTTCGAAAGATCCTCGGCGATGAACCGATATAATTTCTCCGCCTTATCCACATCGTTCCCGCATGCTGCCAGACATGACATCTTCAATGATAATTTCGATGTTGCCCGTATCTGTGTAAGGTCGATCTGCGGCTTGCCAAACATATAGATACTATTTTAAAAGTCGATAAAAAGAAGGGAAGCAGAGATCGTACGGTTTCCGCCTCCCCGGCGCGGTTTAATTACCGCACGTGTTGCACGAGCACGGCATCGCCGGCTGATACAGTGCCACAGGCTGCGGGCATACCTGCCCGTTGCGTCCACTGTTGGCGATGATCGACAACGCCTCGGCAGTCGCAAGGGCATTGGCCCCGGCACCTGCCCCGGCACCTGCCCGTACATCGACGTACTGACTGATCGTAGGCGCATGGTTGTTCTGCCACGTTTCGCGCGACTGACGCTCGACAAGCGTCTGCGACGTGAGGATGTCGATGGCACTCTTGTTGCCGGCGGCCGCAGCTTCAGCGGCTTTCTGGCGAGCCTTCGACGCCTGGTTTACGCCCCAAAGTCCGGCAAGGGCCAGCAGCAGGGCGCCTCCGCCCAGGCCGGCCGCGAGACCGATACCCGTCGTAGCGGCACCGTGGCGACGACAGCCGTAGTCGTCGTAACCACGGCCGAATCCTCGATTTTCCAACGCCAAAAAATCGGCAGTCGTTAAGTTGGAATCCATAACTTGTTGTGAATAATCCGCCTCTTACCTCTTCGGCGATTGAGGTAGCATTTGAACTACACCACAAATATCACTACTTACCGACTGAATGCCAATCAGCTGTTTCCGATGCATTTTCTGATATTTTGCAAATATATTTTCACCATTTTGTTCGATTTTACCCGATCTTCGAAATGCGACAAAAGATAGCGTATAGCTGCCGGGGTCTTCCTCGCCTGTGTTGCAATCTGCCCCGGATATAACCCTTGTTCTTGTAAAAGTCGAAACAAAATACATCGTGCATCCACGACCTCCATGCTTTTACTTCGAGATAAAATCTGTTCACGGGAAACCTCGGTCTGTTGCGACACGACATCCAATACCCGGTTGAAAATTTCCGATTTGCACATATCCGATGTTTTTTATAGCTTTGTGATCTCTCTTACAAACAACTGGTGCCACAACACCGTGAGAGGCATATTTGCCCCTGCCGTGGTGTTGTGGCACCTTTGTCACCCGTGGAAGGTAAGAGAGACACGGGTGGAGGCGGGGGCTTTTTACGCCGGCCCCCATGCGGCATCCGCTACATGATATAGTTTCTTCGCCGAACATTATCCCGGATATCGGGATTGTATTCCTTGAAGGGGATGATGTCGTTATAAATTATCTTCATACCTGTCAGAATTGCCATAAAATAATACCTACTCCTACGCCGACCGTAGGCTGGAACCCTTGCGGTGTGTACGCCGCTCCGACCCCGGCCGTCAGGGCGAAGCGGCTGCGCCGGGTGACTACCTGCTGTTGGGTGGTCGTGCGGTCGTATGTTTCTATCCAGTCGAGCGTCGGCCGAAGGTTGCCGATCCGGGGCCCGCTGACCTGTGCCCGGTAGGTGCTGTCCGAGTAGGGGCGCGTTTCCATCGCCACCTTCATCTGCACGCTGTCTGCCCCGACTTTCACAACGACGGTCTCCGTCACCGTGTCGGGCGGCGCGAAGAGCAGCACCGGCACCGAGATGTCGGCCAGGCGGTACGTGCCGGGCAGCGGTTCCGGCCGCGGGTAGAACACCGTGTCGATGCGCGTCGTTTCTTCGACAACCACCGACGCGGCGCCCCGGCGGTATCCCCAGCCGAAGAGCAGCGCCCCGGCCGCAAGGGCGGCGAGCAGGCAGAGGAGCAGGCGTTTCATGCCTTTACGAACAAATCCCACCCGGCCTGTACGTCGAGCATCTTGGCCTCGACGCCGTTCTCTACGAACGACATCGCAGCTACGATGGGAACCATCACGTCGCGGTTGGTCGTGGTGATCCGACTGTCGGCGGGCACCCCCGATCTTTCCGCCACGGTGCGGACATAGGCGTCCGTGTGGTTCTCCTCCGACGGGGCCCAGCGGCCGATCATCTTGCGGATCGTGTCCAGCCCGTAGTTACGCTGGTAGTTGTTCAACAGCTTGAAGGCAGCCCGATAGCCGTATGCCACCGTCGTAAATTGCGCGAAACGCTTGTCTTTCGACGGTACGACCTCGCCCTGCCAGGGATTGCCGCCCCGTGTCTTCTCGATGTTGAGCGGGTTGTTGTTTCTGAGCCCTCGTGTCATTGCGCGATGTGTTTAGTGTACAGGATATGCCCGACCCATCCGGCCATAGCACAAACAACCCCCACGAGGATGTAACGCGGGAATACGATTCCGAGCACTACGGCCACGGCCGCAACGATGCTCCATACGATCCATTTCTTTTTCATTTGTCCTTTTGTTTTTGTTCGTAGTTTTCCAAATAGGGAATCTTCTTAATCATCTCGAACGAGAGCACATAGTACAGGAAGTCGATGTATCGGTTCTTCGGGAATATGCGGTTCAGGTTCTTGAGGATGTTGACCCCGTAGAAATATATCAGGGCATATACTGCGAGCGAGATCGCCGACATCGCCCCGTCGTGGTTGTCGATGTTGTCCCCGACGAGCAGTATCATGGCCATCAGTCCCGATATTACCGCAGCCTCGGATATGCACTTGAAAGCCTTGCGGAATATGAATCCTTCGTGCTGCACGAGCACGCCGGCGAACAGGCCCGTGAAAAAGTTCGCGGCGAATATAATCATGCAGGCCGTCAGTATGTCGCGTATCGGGGCTATGGCGTTAAACATGTACACCAGGGCGCCTATCGACACCTGCCATACTTTCTCGCATAACCTTTCTATAAACCTCCACAATTCCTCCATAGGATATATTCTATTGTTCGGTCAGCACGTCTGCCTGCGCCTCGGGCGCCGCTTCCGACTTCTCCAATTCTGCGATCCTCTGTTCAAGCCGTTGCAGCACCGCGGCTAAAGTTTCCCCTTCGGAAACAAGCACGGCTTCGGCTACGGTTACGGGATAGAACGGCTCGCCGTTGGGCTTGTTGGTCATATACATCTTCATTGCTCAAGGTTTTGAAAGTCCATAACCGTTTCTTCGGCGGCCAGCTCTTCGGCACGCCGGGCCCTCAGCTCCGCAAGGGTCTTTTCGTTCGCGTTGTACTCCGCGTTGGCCGCTTCGTACTCCTCATAATCCAGAGGATAGGTAGCCCGGAAGTCAAGGCCGGACTTGCTGCATTTGGCCGCCCTGTCGTCGGACTTAGCCATGACTGCCCGTAATTCGAGCTGCCGCGATTCGAGGATGTTGATTTGCTGTTGTGTTTCCATGGTTCAGGTGGTTATAAAGCACTGACCGTACGCACGAAGTAGGTGTTATACCTGTAGTTGCCGTTCAAGTTGCCCGTGTAGCCATTGTAGACGAACGCGAGGGCGTAATTGTGCTCGCATGACGTTCGAAAAGTAGTGTTAGACCCGTAACAGGTCGCCTTACCGAGGCGCGACAGCGTGCGGTTTACGGGGTCTTTTTCCACGTCGGCAGCCGTCAGCACGCGGTCGTGCATGAGCAGATAGATTTCGTCGACGGATGGCAGCCACCATGCGCCCGCTTCCAGTCCGGTAGTTGCGCCCTCGACCGTGATGCCGTAGTCGAGAGCAGCCGCAGCGGCCGGGTAGCGGTACTGTGTCTTACCATAAATGTCCTCGAAGGTAAGCCGCCCGATCAGGTGAGTGTCGGTCTTGCCGTCGCGCAGCAGCGCACCATAAGCTGCGGGGTATTGCAGCAAATGTTCTCCGAACAGATAATCCCGGTAGGTCGGATAGGCGGCGACCAGTTCCGGGTTGGCCTCTTCCGTAAAAGCGCTTTCCCGAATTATGGTGCTACTTCCGGGTTTGATTCCTGTGGTATCGGTTCCGTTGGCCGAATAGTATTGCAGGAATTCTTCGGGATTACAGCCTGCTAACGACGCATCAACCCCGTTCTTACGGCGGACGGGATCGGTCGCCCCCTCGATCAAAACCCCTGTCAATGTCGTTTGATAATTCACATCCTCCGGTGGCCTTGTGATTTGACAACCGCTTACGACTTTGATAATCGCAAAATCAGGATGCCATGTGTTCGACGATACGATGATTCGTGCGGTCGCTTCATCTACGGAGGCAGTCCAGCCGTATGTGGATTTAACCGTTGCATTGGCATTGATTTGCGCTGCGATGTCTGCCAGTGATGCCCCTGCGGCATACGTTATCGGCAACTCCATCGCATAAATGCCCTGGCCGAACGACAGGACAGCGGTTCCTCCCGCCGCAAGGTCGAAGCCCGACAATGCAACCTCATAAGAGTATGCCCATCGCTGGCTGCCGACCGTTGCATTTTCGAGCGATACGATCAGCACACGCTCGCCCTGCCGGGCATAGACCACGGCCACGGGAATCAGTTGGGGAGGTATCTTTTCTGTAACCAGCGTATCGCCTTTGATAAATTTCAACGTACTATCCGTCTTGTCAAAGACGACGAGATCACCGACACCGGCGGCCGATTTGCGGATCACGGTATTCACACCGTCATAGATCAGCACGCCGTCGTTCTCGATGTAGGATTCCGACGAGAGGGTTTTAAGCCGCGCGGCATCCGCTTCGTAGGCGGCCTTATCCGCATATTTGTTTATCTGTGACATAATTCAGTTTATTTTTCATAGCTCCGACACCGGCCGTACGATGCTGGATATGGATTTGCCTTGCTGTTGGAGCATCCACCGCGTATTACCGTATTGATTGACCTGAAAATAATATAATGACGAGTATTCGGTCGAAGAGGCCATATAGTCCGTCTTGGCGATCACTTTCCCCGATACGGACAATGTCCGATTGACCGGATCATAAGGCTGCGCGAATATGAGACCTTTGGCCATCAGCCACAACTCCTCGGCCGACGGAAGCCACCATGCCCCGGTCTCCAGCCCCGTAGTCATCCCCGCGACCTGCATCCCATAGGCCGCAGCTGCGGCTGCCGCCGGATAACACGGAACAGTCTTGCCATAGAAGTCGGTCTTTGTTTTCCCGGCGAGAATGGCCGTATTGTCTTTGCCGTCCTGCAGAAATGCTTCGTAAGCCGACGGATATTCGGCAAGATGTTCGCCGAACAGGTAGTCCCGGTAGGTCGGATAGGCCGCGAACAGCGCCGGATTATCGGCCTCGGTAAAGACACTTTCCCGGATGATCGTCGAGCTGCCCAGCGGAACGTTGGTACTCGTGCTGCCGTTCTCTCTGTAGTACTCCAGAAACGCATCGTTTTCGCATCCGGCCAGTTGTGAGTCGACGCCATTTCTGCGGCGTACGTTGACCGTCGTTTTTTGGGGGATAATGGCAGTGGTGGTCTGGTAATCGACATCTTCCGCATGCTTGGTAAGCGTGCAGCCTGTCGCGGATATTTTTTTGTAATTCTCGGCCGACGTATTGCACTCCATGACAATCGCGGCGATCTCATCCGACGCCGTGGCTTTCCATGAATATCCCGCGATTGTTGTGTCGGCGTTGATCTGCGCGGCAATACTCGCAAGCGTCGCCCCGCGGGGGTAGGTAAATTCCGAACTCGTATTGTCAACGGTCAGCGTGAAATTACCTCCGGCCGAGAGATCGAAGCCCGAAAGTTTCACTTCATACGCCACTGCCCACTTGTAAAAATCCAGATGGCGCAGGGCGACGATGCGCACCCGTTCGCCCCGGCGTCCGTAGACCACGGCCATCGGAACGAGTTCCGGCGGCAGCCGGTCGTAAAGCAGTGTCGCGCCTTTGACGAACTTCAGCGTGCCGTCCGTCTTGTCGAAGACCGCAAGATCGCCGGCATCCGCGGCATCCCGGTCGACAACGACATTCACGCCGTCGTAGATCACCTCGCCGTCGTCTTCGACGTATGACACCGCCGACTGTGTGTCCTTGCGGTTCTTGTCGGCCGTGTAACCCGCCTTGTCGGCGTATTTGTTGACTTGTGACATGTTGTATGCAGTTTAAGCGTTCTTCCAGTCCGACACCGCGCCGTTGCCCACGGAGTGGTAGACCGCGTTGTTCTTCGTATCGACATAGAACTGCCCCGCGCGGTCGGGGGCTTTCGTCGGCGCACCCTCGCCCGTGACGACGAGGTTGTTGTCGCCCCACACGCCCAGCTTCTTCACCTGCAATTCCGGGATCAGCACTTTGCCCGAGAGCACTCCCACGAGCAGCCTTTCGAGGTGCGTCACGCGCTCTTCGAGCGTGCAGTCCGAGTGCGCGAGGACTTCGGTTATTTCATCGTCCGTGTCCGGTATAGGAGGCGGGGTAGAGCTCTCTCCTATTTCCTCCCCGAGGCGCACTGTGCCGCCTAACTCGGTTTTGATAGGCGTCAACTGGGTTTCGAGGGTTCCCGATGTCACGAAGTTCGGGTCGTTCTGTAACTGCGACAGTTTCGTGGGAAGCTCCGTGCGGTCGGCCTTGCCCTGAATCATCTCCTGCAATGCAAGTGTCAACTTGTCCCAGGATACGGTGTTGTTGAGCAGGGAGGCGCGGATTTCGGAGCCTTCGACCGTAACCTGTATCTCGGAACCGATAGAGCCGACATATACTTTCACGAAGTCAGAAACCGGGATGGAGGATATGGAGCCGTCGGCATTTACGAACTCGATAGATTGGGTATCCTCGTTGTAATGCAGCCCCATCATCTCGATAGGCAGGTCGATGATGAACTTGGCACCGCCCTTTGTCGTGAAGGTCAGCTCGTAGGTTTTGTCGTTGAACTCCGGCATTCCTACGCAGGTGTTGAGCAGTTCCCGGATGTCGGGATGCGCCGTGGGGGAGGTGTTGTGCCGCTCGATCTGGCCGCTGACGTCCGGGGTGGGAATTTCTGAGATCGCCTTGTCCGTATAGTTTTTGGCCTCGGTCAGTGTCTGCGCATCCCCGCCGGATATGTTGCTGTTGAGCTCCTCGGACATAGCGTCAAACACATCGCTGACATTATTCCATAGTTCTGTTGTCTTGGTGTCCGTGTACGACTTGCTCTCTTTGAGCGTATCCGCGTCTCCAGCGGTTATGTCATTACCAATTAAGGGCAGCAACTGACCGATACCTTCACCTATTACATCTTTCGCTTTCTCAACCTCGGTGTTCGTATACGACTTTGCTTCAGCCAGTGCGCCCGCCGCAGCCTCCGTCAGTTCCTGCTTGGATGCCTTGTCGGACAACTCCTTCCTTATCTCCGTGTCGTCGTAGTTGGAGAGCCCGGCCAGCTTCTCCTTCTCCTGGTCGGTGTAGTCGTTCGTCGAAAGCCCTTTCCCTTCTTCCTTGTCGACCTTTTCGGCAAGGAGTTTGTCAATATTCCCGACCTTATTTACAGCGTCATTTGCCGCTTTTGCCGCCTCGTTCGCGGCGTTTGCAGCGTCGATAGGGGCTTCGGCATATTCTTCCTCCGTAAGTTCGGAATTCGGGTTGTATTTCTTGAATGCCTCGTAAGCACTCTCCCCAGGCAATCCAACAACAAGGCTTGACGCCTCAAGGTTGATAGTTTCCGTTATAAGGTTGCTTTCGTCTTCGCCACCTTCCAAGAGTGTCGTAGGAACCAATTCGAAGGCCTTGCAGTAGTCGACCGCCGTTTGCCCGCTCTTCTGCAAATTCTCCCACATGGTGAGACGGTACACCCCGATGGACTTCTGCATTGTGCCGCTAATGGTGAAAATCGCGGTGTTGCCTTCGGTGGTGAAATCGACGGGAATGTCCATATGCGAAGGCAAATGGACGAAGAGTTTCAGGTCGCGCCCTTCGAGTGCTACCTGCTGCCCATTGGTGAGTATCGGCCAATGTATCTCTATGTCCTTGCCTATCCGGATGCGTTTCATATTCCTTTCGAGCGTTTATTCTTTTTTGAGAGCGGACATGATACTGTCATAGAATACTGCCTTGCACATCTTTGCGGTATCGACGATAATCGATTCCTCCTCCTCGGAAACTTCGATGCCGCCTTCGCTGTGGAGGATGCGGAATGCCAGGTCATGCGCTACGATGCCGTTCATGCCCATGTATATGGCGTTGGCAAACTCTTTCCGGGCGTCGACGACAATATGCCCGGCGCGGGAAATATCGGTGAACAGTTTAAATTCTTTTAAATTCAATGCTTTCATATATCCTGTTTTTGTGTTAATATTGGCACCAGTTGGCCGTCCACATACTGTTCACATGATCCCACAATATGATCCACAGCTTACCCCAATCCAAGGTAATTTCAGTGTTGTTTTGAGAGTTGGAATTGGTGCATATCCTGTGCTGGGTATTCCCGCGCGTCAACTTGACATTGCCGCTGCCGACCTTTCGGATGAAATAAATCTGCCCTTGTTTTGGTGAAGACGGTAAAGTCAGCGTAATCCCGCCCGTAGCCGTACTGAATACCACGCTGTCCATGTCGGTCAGGGTTCTATTGGAAGAGGTTCGCACATTCCTAAGTCTGAAGCCGGTTATGAACCCATTGGGGATATATAAGGCATGATTTCCGGACAGACGTGCAGCGGTAGTGGTTCCATCCGATAATGCTGCTCCGGTGACATCTATATACACTCCGTAATTGCCTGCCGTGCCGCCGGCTACGCTGCGGCTTACTTCTGCTCTTATAGACCCATAGAGGGCACCACCCGTTGATGCCGGCCAGGTGTCGACTCCAAGATAAAGATTGGTCTTACTGCCTGTAAACTTAATCAGATTGGAAGATAGAAGCATATCACCGAAGCTGTCTGTGGATTTTAATGCTCCTTCGTCAATTGTAAAGTTGCCTATCGTTCCGCTCGATGCGTTAATAGTCCCTGTAATATCGGCTTTGGTGGCCACGAATGCCCCGTCCTTAGCAACCCTGAACGGCGCATTCGACGGCGTGTTGCTCCCGACGAACAGGGGAATATCGCCGCCCACGAGCCCTGCGATGATGGTATTCTCGGAAATGTCCGTCTTGGAGTTGTGCACCACGAACTCCATACCTTGGAGGAAGTTGATGACGGCATTCTCTGCGAACAACAGGGGCGTATATATCGGCACCATGTCGTTGAGTTGCTGCCAATATGCCGACGCGGATCCCGCCGCCGGCTTGTTGGAAGCGGACGAAGTGTGCGTCTGGCTGCACTGGAATTTCAGCTGCTTATTGTTCGCATAGATCGTAACTACGTCTATGTATCTGGGGCCATTGGAAACGAGGTCGAGGTCATTGCGGTATTCCACTCCCGATGCCCATTCCGTTAGGCGGGTTATGCAGCCCTGCAAGCCATCCTTGCCGGGGGCACCGTCTTCGCCGGGGGCGCCGTCATCACCTTTAGGGCCCTGCTCTCCCGATATGCGTACCGGAGTTGCCCAGCCTACCGTCGGGTGCAACAGATTGTCGTCGGCGTCTATTTCTGCCTGGGTCATCCACAGATATTCACCCGAAGAGAGCGACGGCGGGGTGTCGCTCCAACCTGCGGGGGTGCGATCCGTTTTGACCAGCGCCGGCGCCGTGGTGGTGCTGTTATTCTTGGCGTATTTGAAGTCAGTATGCGGCCCCGGCTCCCCATCCTCGCCCGTTACGCGGATAGGCGTCGACCACGCCCCGGCCTTTCCGGTCGATGCGTCTATCGTAGCCTTGGACATCCACCATATACCGACACCAGTGGGCGCGTCATTCCATCCGGACGGAATGGGGTCGGAGGATGTCGGCTTTGCTGGCTCCGTATCGCTATTTTTAAATACATAGGATGTCCAGTTTCCCGGTTCGCCCGATACGCGCTGAGGGGCAGACCATGATTTGACCTCCCCGTCGACAACGGTGCCGGTACACATCCATGTAGGACGTTGATCCGACATCGGGAGCGTCTCCGCAGTCCAGCCTTCGGGCGGTATTTTAAGCTCCGTGGGTTTCGCCGGTTCGTTCTCGGACTTTTTGAATATGCTGACCGTTTCGAGCACCCCGTATCCGCCTAAGTATACCCACTCCTCGGCATCCTTGTCGGGCTCTGTCGTGGTGCCGTCGACCAGACAGCGCCAATGTCCGTTGTTCCAATATACGTCGTCGTTGCGGTTGTATGTTTCCGTGGCGCTCCACACTCCGCGGTCTATGATCGTGGGCACCTCTTCGCCGCCGGGCGTGAATTGCTGGATGACGCCCGACATATAGATGTTGTTCAGGTATGCCGAATACCCCCTCATCTCTATCCCGAATACGGACAGGTTTGACAGGTCGCCATATTGCGCGGCGATATTGGACGCAGTGAACTCCCAATCGGAAACTCCCGTTAAATAACGCTGGTATGTCCGGGTTTCATAGCGGGAGGTCTGCCGATCCTCATTCGAGAAGGAGCCATAGCCCACGAAGGTCATCGACGCCGCCGGATGATATTGGGTGGGGTAAGCTCCCGATACCGGGCGTAGTTGATACTTGAAGGTCTTGTAAGTTGTAGTGTCCAGCTCCTCGGTGATGCGGAAATAGCAGGTGGCGAACCCGGCAAAGCGCCTGTTGCCACGGCCGTCGTCATAATCCGCGCTTGCATTCTCCGAAGTGTTCAAATTGTGGAAGATGCCCATACATATATCCCCGACCCGAGGACTTCCGATCTCGCCTTCTTCGAGCTTGAGGGTGATGGTTTGGGCCGTGGTGTCGACGCTTTCGATGATCCCGGCACTTGGAGCATACCACGTATCGCCCATGGATATTTCGACACGGTTGTAGCGGAGTTCCGGTACCTCCAGGAATCCCCGAAGTTTCAGGCTCTGCATCTCTGCGTCGCCATGCTCGTCGATACGGCCCCCGAGGCCCGTCATTCCCCCAACGAATTCCGGTGTGCGGAAGCTGCCTATGGCCGTCTTGAAACGCACATCGTCGCCTGTGCGCAACGGCTGGTTCATGTAATCGCCAAACGCGTGTCCGTCCCATTTGTCTGCATCCCCGGCTTTGATTTTCTTGTAGATGTATGGTTCGACATTCGGATCAGAGGCTGATTCCGAATCTTCCGAGCCTTCCATTGCTACCGCCCCTTCCGGTTCCTCCGGCTTGGCATAATCGGGGTTCTCCTCTCTCAGCGTCAAGTAGCCCTCCTGCTCACGAAGTTTCTCTAAAAGCTCATAATTGGAGTGCGTATGGAAGTTCAAGCCCGCATCATCGCCGCCCGAAGTCGTGACGACAACCCGGCCGCTTGCTGCGCCCTCTGTATTCCGACTCCTGCGCGACGTTGCCGGAGTGTATTCTACTGCGAAATAAAATTTACTTTTTGTCATATTCAATCCCCGTAAATGAATCCGGCGCTATTTCAGCCATTTTTATCTCGCTTGTTTCTCTACCCAGGCTTTGTACCTCACTCAGCAGCATATATTTCGCATCGCCCGATGATGCATCTGACAAAACTTCCGCCGAAGGTTCCAGGGCTATGGTACCCGAGAGTGTAGACATACGTCTGGCGTAGTTCGAATACACCGTACCCGCGAGCAGTTGTTCGAGGGAGGCTGTTTCTCCCGCGCGGTAAAACGTCTGGATCACGCTCCCGGCTCCCTCCTCCGCAAACCCGCTGTCCGAGGTTCTCAGGATATAGCCGCGGCCCGAAGGCAGCAGAATCTTCGCAGTCCCTATTATCGTCGAGATGTCCAAAGATTCCTTTGCCTGTTTGTTGATCCATACGGATACTTTAACATCCTCCTCGTTGACACTGTTGCCGTTAGATTTCACTACTTCGATCTTGGGGTCTTTATACAGAAGCCAACGGACTTTATCCCAAAGTGCTGCGCGGTATGGCCGATCTGCGTCGTTGTCATGATACCACACCCCGGAGTACACCATAAACTTGATGTATCCCGATATCGGCGGTGCCGGCAGGAGCTCCCCGTCAAGGCTCTTTTGGGACGACAAGCCCCCGGAGTACCATCCGAGCGCCCGCTTGTTCCCTTGCCATCCTCCGAAACCCGTATTGCTTTTTCTGTCGCTTTGGTCGTAAAAACTCAACCACGAAATATGTTCCATCGATCCGACACTGCCTGACAGCGGCTGCCAGCTACCGCTGCCCACATATGAGTGAGACCAGCGGATGTTATTATTATAATAATAGTACTTCGCCGCGCCCTTGTCGTCATACAGCAAGATCATAACGGGGATATAACCATAGTTCACCCAGTTCTTGAAGTCGTCCCAGTTGCCTTCCTCGTTCTCATATGAGGCTTGTTCGAAAGGATTGTAACGGACATCGAAAAGTACATTCAAGGAAACCTTTATTTTGTACCTAAGCCTGTTGGCGTCGCGGACATCCAAGACATGGACGCGGGGCGTTTCGATGATCTCCACGCAGTTGTCCGGAGAGGCGAGTGCATCGTTATCGTCTGCAAGCGCATTCGTAGGCCGTAAGCCTCGCCAGTAATCCCCGGGGCGGAATCCCCACATCACACCGGCGGCATTGCTACCGCTGAACTCCGCGTCTATGCGGAAGGGGCACGCGCCCCCCATCAGCGTCATCTTGCCAAGCTGCGATGAAGCCTCCTGATCGTATGTAATGCGAAATCCATCCGTGCCGGAGTTGCGCTCGGTATATATCAGTTCTCCGGAAGCTCCTATCGGTTTTTCGGGAAGAACCTCATCGGGATCGAGTGTTCCATCAAGCAACGTCCCGGTAGCATAAGGCGAGAAGGTGATCGTAACCTTGTTATACACGGGTTCCACTCCCAGCATAGCATCTGTGCCGCGCCAGCACACAGGCGTAGGCGCAGTGTCGTAGATACCATTGATATCATACAAAAGCAGCTTTCCGTTTTTCTGTTTCAGCCTCAACGCAAAAGGCCGCAACATCTCATCCAACACTTCGCGGATGCTGCTCGGCTCGTCGTCTTCATCGAAGAAGTTCTCGCACATGAGCGAGCAATCCTCAAGGAGTGTGTAGGTCGATTTACCCGGCAGTCGCGTCGTGATGTGCTCCTCAACGCTTCCCCGCTTGAACCCTGCGGCATCCAGGCATATTTCCAGTACCTCGGACATGGTCTTAATGCCTCGCTCCTGCCAGTCCAATCGGTCGAGGATGGCGAAGTCGGAAAACGTCACGGTCGTAATGTAACGATCCTTGTAGGAATAGGGCTCCTCAAAAAGTTCCGTATCGAGCGTCCCAGACCAATACAATTCCCCCTTGCGCAGGATGTCCAGCCGTATAGCGCCGGGCTCCACGGCATAGAGATCTGCAAAGAAACGATCTGACATGGATACCATATTCAATGTCGCAGAGCTGCTATGCACCGGCTCCAATTTATCGACTTCCGCCCATTCGATTTCTACAGGGTCGGACGAAAGCACGATGCGCACAGGATCGAAGTCCGTTTCAGACTCCTGCCATATCTCGATGCGATACGGTATGTTGTCGCGGCTGTAAAATCCGGAATAGTAACGCAAGTGTTTCATCTATTTGACCCTTTGTTTAAATCTGTTGTTATTATCTATCGCGGCGACCAAATCGCGCCCGCGAACCTTGAATTCACCCGAGACATGCACCGCGCGTCCCTGGTTGTTCAGAAGCCCATACAACGTACCCTGTTGGCCCTTGTTGAGCACCATTTCCCCGGAGTTTAAACGCGCGAGTATCTTGTCGCCCTGCGTAGAGTTGCCTCCCACGATACCGCCCTTCTCGAAGCGGGGAATCATTGCGAATGCCGCAAGGGCGGCAGCAATGGCGCCTCCGATAGCCACGAGATTCCACGGAAACGGCAGGCTGGCGGCGCTCGCCCCGGCCGAAGCGGCCCCCTCGGCAGTCTTTGCCGCAACTTTCGTTTCGGCATTCGCTACCGCGGACGTCGTCTCCGCTGCATCCGCAGTCATACTTGCCGCAGCATTGGCGACTTTCTTTCCCGTCACGGTATCTGATGCGGCGGCTTCGGCCAGCTCCGCCTTGGCCAGCATCTCTTTTACTTGCGTCAGCCGCTCGATGATCTCGATAGTCTGAATGAAAGCATCCGAGAGGCTCGTCATGGCCTCCCAAGCCGCCATGATGCGCTCCCACGCCGTTGCGTCCTCATCGGACAAGACTTCGCCGACGCGCTCGAACGACGAAGCGATGTTGTCCGCACTCCCGATGATGCTTTTCACACCACCATAGGTACCCGTGCGAAGCTCTTTCGTAAGCTCCTTGACGGATTTCTTGGCCTCGGCGATTTTCAGTGCGTCTTCGAGCGTCTTGACATTGGACATCGCAGCCGAAAGTTCCTCGGAAAACATGCCGCCTGTTTCTTCGGCCAATTGGCGGAATACATCCCGGTTCTGCTCGGCAACAGAAAGCGCCTCCTCGAGAATGTCGATGTCTGTTTTCTGGTAGTCACGGGAAGTGTCGCGGGTTTTCAGCTTCGGCTTCGGGGCCAGCCCGCGGGTCAAATCGCCCAATCCGCTGAAATAGGCCTGCTCGAAATCGTCAGCACCAGTCATGTTAGAGGCCAGGTTCTTGCGGGTTTCGCGCGTCAAATCGAACAACGCTTCCCGGTATTCCTTTTCGGTGATGACTCCGGCTTCGAGTTCCGCCTTGCGGCGCTTGACGGAATCGCTGTACTCTTTCAGAATATCGATTCGTTGACGTTCCGCTTTATATGCCTCGCCGCGAGGAAGTTCCTTGAAGGAGTTTTCAAGGGCCTTATAGTATTCGCTCGCCAGTACCCCCTTGTCTCCGGAGGAGTAGGCGTCGATATAGGACTTCTCGACCAAATCTCGCAAGGCTTTGTCGTATTCGTCCTGCGTGATGATGTTGCTGTCGAGCTTTTTCTGCAAAGCCCTCAACGACTCGGTGTATTTCTCTTGCTGCTTTTCAAGCTCCGTTTTCTTGCCCTTCTTGCCGCCATCGGAAGAAAACAGAGACGTAGAGCTCGAAGAGGAAGCTTTGCCACCCAATTCAGCAATCTCCCCCGCAGCATCGGTGATGGCCTGTTCAGCCTTGGCAATCGCTGCGCGTAGGTTCTCGGCCTCACGGAGCGGATTGGCTTGCAGTTTTTCCGATGCGGCACCGTGGGCAAGCCTCTCTTGCCACGATCTGAAAGGGCGCTCCGGTGTTCCGACATTTGCGACGTATTGGTGGGCTGTCATGCCATCCCGGAAAATATCCTCATAAGCCTTTTTGTAAGCTTTCTGATATTTCTCACCCTCTTCCAGTTTCCGCAGCTGTTCCCGGGCATTGTTGGCTGCGGTTTGGGCAGTATTGTAGCGGTCTTGCGCCGCGAGCAGCCGCTTGCGGGCCTCGATCTTTTTGTTTATCTCGTCTTGGATCTTCGAGTCGAGCTTCGCGGTGTCGTAGCTTTCACCCAACAGAGCGTTGATCTCCTTGAGCGCCCCCAGTCGTTTCGTTTCGCCTTGGGAAGGGTCGTTCAAAATATGCTGGTATTTATCCAGACTCTGGATTTGGGTGTTGTCGGCCTTTTCGGCCAACTTCTTCTCCATGTCGGAGACGATATTCTTGATGCGGTTCGCCTCCCGCCCGGCTTTTATCAACCATCCGACAAGTGTCATTACGGCACTGATGGCAGCTGTCCAAAGCGTCGCCATCGCTGCCGCTTTCATCGTCGCCACAAGCTTCGCGAAGTTAAACTGCACGATATTAAACGCCCGTGTCCACCCTGTGGCGCCACTCGCGGCCGCCGCTTGCTGTGTCTCAGCAGTCACCTTCGCCGCCGCAGCCTTCTCGGCCTCTTGTGCCTTTACGAGGGCCGTCGTCTTGGCCGCAAGTGCCGCCTCGGCATTCGCAGTTCTGTTGCGCAGCCGTTGTTTCTTTGCTTCGGACGCCCCTACCACCGCTACCTTTTCGGCTTCGCGGGCCGCCACCACAGCCGCGGAGGCTTTGTCCACGGCCTCCTGTGCCCGGGCTACCGCCTCCTGCCGATTTTTAAGCGTGTCCTGCACCTTCACGGACGCAGCGACGAATTTATCGTAGTTGTTGCCGATAGACTTGAATACCCGGTATACGGCGTTGCCCAATCCTGTCGTGATAAGGATTTGCAGTCCGGTAAATACTGTTTTGGCGTTGTTGGCCAATACCCCCAGCAGTCGCGAAACAACATCGACGACGGATTTGAATTTCTCCTCGATACCCCACTTCTTGACAAGGTCGACGAAAACATTGCTCAGTCTGTTGAGCGACGTCATGAGGTTGTCGGTATCGACATTGGGAATCATCTCATTGAGTGCCTCGGCAAAACGCGGCAGGACATCCGAAGCATAGAGCTTACCCTGCTTCATCAGTTTGTCCATCTCTTCCACGGAGCGCCCCGTAGCTTTCGCCATAGCCTGGATTGCCACAGGGAGTCGCTCGGCCATCTGCAGGCGCAGCTCCTCGGCCTGGATCTTACCCTTGCTCATCATCTGCGACAAGGCCAAAAACACGCCCTTCTGGTCTTCGGCACTCAATCCGAAAGCTACCGCGGCCCGCGAAACGGACTCGAAGATCTTATACTGGTCGGATAGCGCCATGTTCGAAATATCCGCCGCAGCCTTGAACTTGGCAAACCCGCTCGTCAGGGAATTTACCTGTACGCCGTATTTCTTCGACAGCCCGATGATGAACTTCTGATGATCCGCATATTCCTCAGTCGACTTGGAAACGTTTTTCAGGGCGATATTGACACGCGAAGTCTCCTTCGCCGTTTCCATTAACTTCGATACGAAATTCGACAGTCCGATGGCCCCGCCGCCCACAGCTGCGGCAAAAGACATAAACTGCATCTGCATGGAGCGCAGATAGCTCTTGACGGAGGCGGAACCCTTTTTAAAGTTGTCCGTCAACAATTTTACCGCAATCGAAAAGGAGAGTTTGCTGCTCATGATCAGGATTTTTTACGCCATTGAACCGCATTCAGATCTATTAGCTCGCCATTCATGAACCGGCGGAACTCCTGCTCACTACGCACAAGCTCCTCCCGGGCTTTGCGGGCAGCCTCTTCGGCCTCCCACGGGAATATGTGGAGTTTCTGCGGGTTTTTGAGTTTCTTTCCGTCAACATGGGGAAGAATCGCGTAGAATGTCCACAACCTCCGGGATTCCTCCTCATGACGGAGCTTGTCATTCAAGGCCTCGATATACATGGGGAGATCCTCGACAAGCATTTCGTGCATCACGAAGTGGGCATCCATGCCCGCAGATACGATCAGTTTCGCAGCAATGGAACCTATCGTGACATTTTGCGTCGCACAGGCATCAGACTTACCTGCAATTTTCTGCTTGCGGGAAAACTGCGCCGCGAAAGCGCTGTAAGCAGTCAGGGAGCGAACCTCCGCAGCAACGATCTTTTCACTTTGCAGCGTCTGTTCGAATACATCGAACGTAAACGGCTCGGCAGCACATGCCACGGTCGCGCAATACAGCAATCTCCGCATGTCGTTTTCATCGGAAAAATCCATGTGGAGAAAGCTGCGCCCGGTCATTTGTTCCCACCGAACGATAGCCTCGATGTCAAGTCTGCTCTTGATGTCCATACGTTTTAAAAAGGGGCGGCAGAGGCCGCCCCTGCGTAATTATGAAGTTGCTACTCTACGAGCGTACCGTCTGCCAGTTCACCGGTACCTTGGAGCGTAATGCTCGAAGTACAGATCGAACCGTTGTCGGCGGTCATGCTCAGTGCCGTGATAATCGCCTCCCCTTTGACAAGGCTGTCACCCTGCGGAAAGTCGCCTTCGGATTCTGCGGTTTTCGCCAGCACGAACGGGGTGGGCATACGCTCTTTCATCAAACGCTTCAACGTATTGAATGAACAGTGCCCCGTTTTGAGGGAGAGGAGGGATTCGCTCGATACCGTGTATCCGAGCTGGCCGACAAGGAATTCTTTCCAGTTGCCGGACATCTTGCTGCTGGTGTCGATCGTGTCTGTGCTGATCTCGATACTGCACGACGTACCGAACGCAATGGGAAGAACCGTTGCGGGGGGAGTACCTTCCGCCCCGGCCGCTTCTGTCTGGACAAAGAGCATGAGCTTGTCGCCCGTGATCATGTCCTTCGATGAATCATACCTTTTTTCTGCCATAATTTATTGAATTGAAAATTGAAGTACTTGTAAATATTTCTTGTCGATATAATCCTCGACATAATCCGTTAGGCGAATGCGCATGTCGGGATCCTGCCAATCTCCTTCCAGTGCGTCATAAATTATATCGGCAATTTTGAGGCTTCTATCATAATCATCGCTTATGACGTTGATATAGAAATAGGAGCGCTGCAAAGACGGCCCCATCTTAGACCATTCTATATCCATCCCGTCGCGCTGATAGGAGACGAAATCACCCGGGGTACCCTCCGGTGCGACGATGGGGAAAATCTTGGTGCCGACCATCGCGGACAGATCCTCGCAAGCACGAAGTATTTTGACAACCTCGGTGATAATCGTAAATTTCTTGTCTGCACGTCCCATTACATCCTGCTTTGAATACGTTGGATCGCCATCTCGATGCCATGCAAGATCTCCTGCATCGCCGAGCGTTCCTCGCTCTGGCGGGCATCGCTCCAAAAGTAGTTGGCGGGCATGATGCCCCGATTCTTCCCGGACTTGGTACTACGACGACGTGTCCCCAGGTCTACAAGGTGAGCATGATGTCCGCGCCCCGTATATCCTGCCAGCGACATGACATACTGCTTGCGGTACACCACGCCGAAAGCTCCGAGCAGATTGCCTTTGCCTTTTCCCTTCAGACGCGACCGGAGATTACCGCGCCCCCGGCGCGAAAAGACCTTCGCGGCACGAAGCATACCCTCCTTGATCGCCTTTTGCTGTTCAAAGGCATCCAGGCTGTGAACCAAATACTCGGCGGCCTGACGCGTTTGTATATCTACGACAATCATTCGTTTATCTTGTTTACGTTCACCAGATAGGTGTTGTCCGTGATATTGCGGTCGAGCAGGATGATTTTGTAATCCACACCTTGGAATTCCACGATCTGACGGTCGTTGATCTTCGGGCTGTAGCGAACCTGCAAGACCCCGAAATGCCCATAAAACTCCTCCTTGGCTTCGACCTTGTCCTTGTCGGTTACATTGGAAAAGCGTTTTTTATACGCCCGGCATCTGTGTACCGCGACATACTCCTTACTGACGGCTCCTGTGGCGGTCTGAACCATACGGGGCTCCTTGAACACGACAATTTCACGCAACAATCCCGCTCTCATCTCGAATAATCCCTATAAAGTCCGATAAGATGTTTGTAAGCTTTGGTATCTTGAACCAGGACACCGAAAGCGACGCTTTCACGGCTGGCATAGTAGTTCCCGATCAAGAGTAACATGGCCTGACGAAGGGGTGCCGGAATTTCCCCGGTTTCCCCCTCTAACTCCGCCAGAGGTACGCAGATATCCTGCGCAACGACTTCTTGGGCGACAGCGATCAGGGACGAAATATACTGGTCGTCGTCCTCGAAATCGTCCTCGATGTTCAGGTGCCTCTTTGCCTCCGCCAAAGTAATACAAGCCATACCCTACGATCCTATTTGAAGGACGCGGTGACGAACGAGTCGTCGCGAACCTTACCCAGATTCCAGTACGAATTCACGATGATGCGCACCATCGCCTGCCCGGCCTTCGTGTACGGATCCGTAATGAAGTCCATTGCGCCCCACTGTCCGATAAAGAAGTCGGCCCAGTTGCCGAAAATAGCGCCGGCCTCGTCCGTCGCCTCCTGAAGATCCGCAGGAATGTTGTTGCTGCGTAATGCACGGTAGCCGTTAAGCGTGCCGTCACCGTTCCCGGTAAAGATGAAGCCACCGGCACCCGAGGCGTCCTTGACCTTCGTCTTCGCAAGGCCGATAAGTTTCGGGTTGAGAAGGTAGGCCAGATTCCCGAACAGCGCGTTGTTCGTGTCGCACGCGGTTTCCATCGCCACGATCTGAGCCCATGTCATTGAGCCATTGATCTCGGGCGTTTCCTGGAACAGTCCGTCGGGGATCTTAGCATCGTGTGCCGCCTTGCTGAACGCCGTCTTTTCCAGCTTCTGGGCGATGGCTGTGGCCAGCAGGCGGCGAACCAAGGCCTCAACGCTCGTATTCTCCTGCACCAGCAGCTGCCGGCTGATCTCGACGACAGCCGTAAGGCGCTTGGGAGAGAACACCGTTCCTTTGGAAATCGTCGGAGCTCCGTCCTTAGCTTCGTCGTTCTCGCCTTCCCAGGATACCGTCGCAGCGCTGACATTGGGCCAGTAGATATTGCCCCGCAGGCCGTTCATGATACGGGCGCCTGCACGCGTCAGAATCAGATTCGGCTCCAACGGGAGCAGCATCTCCATCTGATCTTCGTCGACCACGACACCCGTCGTTGCTTCCGTAGCTGCGGTAAGCGCCGCGCGGGTGTTCATCGGAAGGATAAGATTTCCACTGTCGGAATTGCTGGCCATGTATGGGGCGTGGATACGCGTAGCTTCGTCGATCATCCGCGCCTCGGCGTCATGCTGGGGCTGACGATTCAGCTGGTTGACGAGGGCCCGACGGAAAGAGAACTTCCCTTCCGGCATGTGCGGCTGCGGCTTGCCGCGGTTCTCTGACTCGCGGGTTTCGATTTCGAGGTTGATTTCAGCCATACGCACCTGAATCTCCCCCAGCTGCGTATTCTCCGCATCGGAGAACTGACGCTTTTCGTTGCGGGCACCATCGATGATGCCCTGTGCCTGCGTCGCGAGGCTCCTTTTCTCGTCACGCAGTTCGGTGATACTCTTTTCTTTTGCCATATGTATTAGATGTTAAAAAGTTGTTCTGCCTTGGCGTAATACTCTTCGCGGCTGCGACGTTCTTGCTCTTCCAATTCTTTCTCGGCCTCCTCCTTGCCGCGCAAAGACACGCTGGTCGCTGAGTAAGCCGCACGATATACGGGTGACACATCGAATATCTCCGCGATTTTGAGAATGCGACGGCTCCAAATACCGTCGTCGCGCCGTTCCCACTTATCCTGCTCGACCGTAAAAGCAAAGGAACTCTGATCGATCTCGCCGCGCCGGAGGTTCTCTTCGAGTTCATGACCGATCGCCGTATCCGGCCGCACGAAGCGGTATTTCAAACCGCGGTCATCGACCGTAAGCTCCAGGCTGCCTTTACCGTTCTTCGACCGCGCGAGAACTCCGCGCTCGATCGAATGGTTCAATAGTGCAAATACGTCGCTGCGCTCCAAAACCCCCTCCAAAGCTCCAGCTTCGATAGTTTCGTAGAAGGGCAGCCCGTCAGACTGCGTATCGAAGAGCATGGCATAACCCTCGACCATCCCCTCCTCGGGGGCGAAGCGCACTTCACTCTGGGTATTCCTTACTTCTCTTTCCATTATTTTCAATTTTGATTTTGATCGTCTGTTGTATTCGGATCCGACGCAGAAGCGGCCACGGGCTTCCGATCGGCGGGAGGCGTCACCACTGCCATATCGAGCGTCTGAACATTAACCTGTACGAATGCCTGATCCCCATTATCCAGGCGGGAGAGGTTATTCTCTCGGCGAACCTCATTCGGGGTAATCGCGCCGATATAGAACATGTCTTTCAAGTAGGCAGCCTGCGCAGCCTTGTCGGTACGCAGGATCGCAGAGGTAGAAAACTCTGCAACGACACTATTGCGCTCCGAAGGCAGGAAAACTTTGCGGTTGATTTCCTGCTCAATTTTCGTGATGACAGACAGTGCCGTATCGGTCAGGTAGTCCAGCTGCGTAGCCTCCACAGTAGAGTAGCTCGACTTACTCAAGTCGAACGCCTTGACGGGCGAAACAGAAAAGAAGCGGCAGATATCGATGACATTGAACTGACGCGATTCGAGAAGCTGGGAATCCTTCGGGCTGATGGTAATCGGCTGGTATGTCATATTTCCCTCCAGTATCGTGACGTTACTGCGATCGGGATTCTGGTTCATACGCCGATCCCACGTGGCGTAGATATCATCCTTCTGCTCCTTTGTGAGGCGCGGGCCCTCCACTTTGAGAACCCCGGCGGCACTCGCACGACTATGCAGGAAATTGACCGCATGCTCTTCGCTCGCCGTGGCGATGCCAAGGGTCTGCCGGGCATGTGTAAGCGTAGAAACACCTATGATGCCGTCGTAGCTGAAATTCAGGACGTGAATCATATCCTTTGGCTCCACAAGACCCTTGAACCCCGAAACCTGATAACGTTTCCGCTTGATTCCGCGGCTGTCCATAATCCAGACGATAGACACCAGCTGCGCCGGAATGAAGATCAGTTGCGTGACTTCCAATTTCGAATTACGCTCAATATAGGCGTATCCGTTACCTTGAAGCAAGACAGAAGCCATCAACGTTTTGACGAACGTATAGCGCGTCATGTTTTCATTCGGCTCTGAATTCAGCAGATAGTAGGCCGGGTGCGACTTATATTTACTCTTGAAGCCTTCTTTGTCCAGGAGGTAAGTTTCGAGCGGAAGCACGGCAACGCTGCCCGAGATGAGATCCACACACCGATAGACAGTGGAGAGAAGCATCGGCAGGCTGTTACTTTGCAGGAAACCCGGATAACTTCCCGTATATGCGGAAATCCCGGACGTTTCTTGCTTAGACGCCTTGCGGAAATCGATAGAAAGCTTGTAGCCGAAAAAATTCATCGCATCCTCTTTGCTATATAACCAAAGAGATGTCTGACATTTTGTCCGACAAGTGTAAAATCAATAGAGTTGTCCGTATCTCGGTGTAGACAAATAGGCCGAGAGAGCCATCAGACAAGCAATCACGCCGTCGATCTTTTTTTCTTCGTACTGTTTCGACGGTTTTGTATTTCCGTTCCGGTCGCGGGCCATGACAACATTGCGAAAACAGTGGCGCGTGATGATATTATTATCGAATTTCGCCCGATACGACAATATCAGGCGTTCGAGTTCCTTGGTCGGGCGGTTGAAATTGCCGATGCTCTGGCTGACCGGCTCCATAGGCATTCCCTTTTCCGTAGCATTGATGACGAACTGTGTGGCATTCCAGTCGTCATACCCCACCTTTTGGAGGTAGAACTGTTGCTGGATCTGCAACAGGTCATTCAGAATGTAGTCGTAATCCGTAACGTTGCCCGGAGTTACCGTAAGGCTTCCCATACGGCGCCATTCGCCGTAACGCTCTTTAAAACGCTTTTCTTGAAGGGCTGCCTCCGGAAGATAGTATTTCACGAAGAAGTATATAGCCTCCTCGGTGGGTATCATAAACGCAAGAGCCGTTAGGTCGCTCGTAGCAGACAGGTCGACACCCGCAAAGCAATCCCTGCCGTGGAAATCCGCGGCATTAAGGTTTTGCGAAGCTGACAGAATGTAGTGATCCAGGATCCACACCGTATCGGCATCGCACCATATGTTGATATTCTTGGTTTTAACGCCCACCTCCTCGGACGGAGAGTTCACGGCTTTCTGCACCTGCTCGCGGATATAGGCGGGCTTTACAGTAACCCCCAGGTTCGGGTTGCTCTTGATCCATACGTTTTCATCTTTCCAATCGTCCCCCTCGTCCAGCGCATAAATCAACGCAAAAAGAGAATCATCCGGCTTCAGCCCGCTCAAAACCTCCGTACACATCGTACGATACTGATAGCACGGGCCCAGTTTGTCGAAGCCCGCTGTCGTGATGATGACACCGAGGGGATCGTCACGCATACCCTGCGATGACTGCAATACGTCTTTCAGTCTGGTATTTTTGGCAGCATGGTATTCATCGAGTAAGTACATCGAAGCATTGAATCCGTCAAGTTTGCTGTCATCGGCAGCCAAGACCCGCAGCGTAGACAGCATCTTGTCGAAATTGACCCTATCCCGATATGGCTTCAAGTATTTACCTATAGGGTCGATGCTCTTCACGAAATTCGAACACATACCGAAGCTGATCTTCGCCTGATCCTTGCTGTTGGCCGCAAGATAGACCTCCGCATTCATCTCACCCTCCCCGATCAGGCTGTTAAGACACAGGGCCGCCGCAAGGGCTGATTTCCCTTGTTTTCGCGCCATCTCCATATACACGGATTTAACCAGCCGGCTCCCATCCTCTTTACAATAGAATCCGTAAATACTCGCAACGGCGAACTCCTGCCACAATTCCAACACGAAAGGCTTGCCGGCATGACGCCCCGTATAATGCCGGAGCATGCGAATGAAACGGATCACTTCCCGAACCTTTCTTTCGCGGAATTCGTACCTGTCATCCTCCATGAGAGCAAAAAAACGCTCGCAGGCGAGCCTGACCCACTTGCCCGCAACGATATCTCCGGCCAGCACGCGCTGAGCGTATAGTATATATCCCGGAACCTCAACCACGGGTGCGTTTTTCTCGGATATACTCATCGAGCGGAGTGTCAGGAACGCCATCACCCGGCTTATGCGAATCTATCTGAGCCTTGCTCTTAATCGTCAATCCGTATTGTTTGGCCACATCGAGGTATTGCGCCCACGCTTCGCGGGCGATATTCACATACGGATGCTTGACCTCCTCGCCTTTCTTGTTGGTGGTGATCATCGAATGCTCCGACAACCAGTATATCGCCGTGAGGTACTGGTCGAAACTGGTGGCCAGGCGATGCAGGTTCGGAATATCTGACGCGTCTATTTTATCCTCGACATTCAACTTACGAACCAGATCGCGGATGAAGCGTTTCGTCTCATCGTGCTGGATCGATCCCGGTATCTTAAACCTTACATTTCCCATATTATTTTTCTGAATTTTCGTTGTGGATATTCTGGTGACATTTTTTGCAGACAGACATCAGATTGGAATAATCGTAAGCAAGCCATAGGCGCCGCTGTAGATCATCCGTAGACATGAACGAAACAATGTGGTGTATATCCTCCGCAGGCGTCGTGAGACCCTTCCCAGCGCATACCTCGCATAGAGGATTGTTCATGAACTTAACTTCACGCAGGTGCTGCCAACGGCGGCTATTATAGACCTTACGACGCTCCGCATCGTAATTGCTGCTATTCTTCTTGGTTTTCCGAGGTTTTAAGATTGTCGGCATAGGATAATGAACTATATTGTTTTTCATCTTTGCATGTTTGGTAGAATACCATGCGGTAGCGATATTGGAAATACTCGATAAACTCGGTGTCCGTGCGGAAATTACGGGACAGCATATCGTGCGAGACATGCAGGATCGTATCGTGGAAGACATCCATATCCTCCACCGAGCCGAGGTTATGAGCCCTGGAAACACAGCACAGACGCAACAGCAAATCGTAATTGCGGGCTATGATGAGCGCAACATCCGGCAAAAAACGCCCTTTACATCTGTTTCTCATCCTCGTAATACTTCACGGCATCCTCGACACCTCGCTGCAAAAAAGCCCGCGCAACAACCGACACGTTTACACCATTAACCCGGGCAACCTCCTCCAGGTGATGGTAAACGTACGGCGTCACACGGACGCAGATCTTGATTTTATTTTCGGGTCGAACCAAGGCGAGATCCGCCGATGTATTGCAATATTTTTTCTGAGACATCTTGTTTATCCGAATTTATCACTACCTTTGTATTGGGCTCAGGGGTGATCTTTCGGGATTGCCTCTTTTTATTTTTTCTCCAGCTCTTCAAGGAGGGCGTCGGCGAAGTCGATAGCCTGACGAGCAATCAGTGTTTCAGCTGGTATGTTTGCGCACTCACCTTTAGCCTGCCAGCCATCAGAGACAAGCACAGGAAACGCAGCTGCCATCATCTGCCCCGCATACACCCTCCGCCAGTACTCCCGATCAGTTGTTAAGTTTTGCTTAATAACTGGATCAACCTTTTCGAGCTTATCCTCGATATGGTTCCCGTACTCCCCCTGCGCCAGCTTCTCGGCATAGTCGTCGTCGCGCATCATCAGGTCGGAAGCGTCTTTGAAATCTTCAATGATTTCACCTCGTTCTGTCCATGAGGCGCTTTGCTCCCAATCGCCCATATCAATTAAGGCCAATATGGGCTTCCTGCCGCACCCTTTGCAGTCAAATGCGATAATTCGCGCATTCCTCCCGTCTCTCGTACACACCGCCGCGCCTGCTTTGGCGGCTGCTAAATCGAAATTCTTCATAGCTATTCTGTTTTTAAGTTTCTCATAACGGTTTCCACATCCACACAAAGGCCCGGTCATCATAATCGGCATAATCTTCATACCCCCGGCGTTTATACCAGTCGTGCATCCATGCAGACCTATCTGCCCATAAAGCGCATGAATCACAGCCTAACCCGCGAGCAATATTCTCCAACGTGGTCAATAGTTCATTTCCATGGCCTTTTCGTCGTTCACTCGGGTCTACCTCTACGTTCCTGAACGCGGCGATGGATTGTCCTCTATATCGGTATATAACCGCTTTGCAGCAACCGTGCAGGGTTACATGCAATTCCAAGTCAAGCATGTTTTTCATCCTTTGTAATTTTTATATACTCGTCAGCCCCAATGATACCCCGGCGGCGCAAACGTTTGATGAAGTTCTTCATGTTCAACGCCTGTTCATAGTAGCAGTCCTTTTCGACCTTCACGTCTGATTTGACATGCCGCACAACCGTATCTGTATCCGGATCGTATTGGTATGTTATATCAGCTCGCATTTCCACTTTACAAGCTTCCCGAGTAGTCGTGTTAAACTTGTAGAGGGTGTGGCCGGGAATCTTCGTCAGCCGACCGATCAGTTTATATTCGTTCTGTTTCTTCTCGACGGCTTCGATCTGCGCCTTACAAATCTTCTCGTTCGTGATGCCGTCGTGTGGGGTTAGAATATCCATAGTTATTTCAGTTTTTCGAGATTTTGCGAGAATCTCGCTATTTCAACAATTCGAACTCGAATTGTACCACTTCGGTTTTGGGAATCTTGTAGTGAAGGTTATTTCATTCACTTCCTCGCATTCGATCATATAAGCCTCCGGCCATAGCCCCTTTATTTGCTCGACATTTTCGGCATAGGCGACAATAACGAAAGCGTCGACGCTTTCGCCCGTACACCAATACGGATACTTGATCGGCCATTTAACTGGCCGATAATCGTTACCGCAATCTTTGAATTTGATATAGAATCTTGCTCGTATCATTTCTCCCTCTTTTTGAAATGTTCGATAATCTCCTCAACCGTGGCCTTACGGGCGGGGATACCGACCCGATGCTCCAGCAAGCATTTTTCGAAGCTCCCAATGGGTGCATACAGCCCTTGGTTTACCCATGCCATCGCTTCCTCCGCGATAAACCACTGCTCGCGGTCGTTCTCGTCGTTCATCGCTGCCAACGCCTTGAACAGCTCGACATTCTCACCGCAGTCGTAGCTCGGATTGCGATTCTCGGCATTTTCGGCCTTGAACTGACCGATGCTGTATCGGGTCTCCTCGTCATAGTCGCATATCCCGTGTGCCTCGTAAGCGATTTTAAGCCGATCAATCCCTCTGCAATGCAGAGTGTTCCAGCCGTCGAACAGAGAGCAGGAGCAGACATGATACCCGATTCCCTTCAACCATTCAGTCAGTTCTTTTCGCTTGTCCATATCCTCGACACGGACAAAGCACGGTGTTGTAAACTTCATAAATGTTATTCTGTTTTAAGTAATTCCGGGTTGTCGTGAATATTGCCAATTACTTCGCAACATTGAGCCATCCATGATACGCTTTGTGCTTCGGCAATAGGAGAATACGGATATAATGGTGATCTATGGTCATATCCAAACGCCGCCGGATTATCCTCGAAATCATTGAGCGACAGCCATACATCATCCTCGCCCATCCCCAGCCTAATATTCCCACTACCAGTAATTTCTACTGACATCTGGCCATTATCAAAACTATCTTTGAATGTCACTTTTGTTTTCATTTTCTCTTCTGTTTTAGCTCCGCAACACGGCGGAGGATGTAATTGCGTTTTTCATCCTCGTAGTGTATAATCACTATCAGCGCCTCATAAAGGGAGGAGTAGATATGATATGCCGGGGAAGGTGTATTTTCCCTTGCCTCCTTCCTCAGTCGGCGCAGTAGTTTGGTTTTCATACCTCATAGGGATTTGTGGGTAAATCGTGAACGCTTACGGCCAGCCCGGCGTCGATCAGACCGCGGTGGTCGAAATGCAGGCGGTGGAGAAGGTCGAAAAGATCACGTTGCTTAGGGGAAAACACAGGAAACCCAGTCTGATCGCAGACTACAAAGGAGCCATCGGCCAGATCGAATCCATAGAAAATGCCGTTACAAGAACACTGATAAACTTCTCCTGAATATATGGGATGCCCCCAATCTCCTACACCCTTGTAGGCGACTTTTGCCATAGTCACAATTGGCACAAACGGCTTTCCCTCGTTATAGCCCTGCTCGGTGATCTCCTCGCACAGGTCGGACATCGGCCGGAGGACGGGCAATTCGTTTTCCTCCAGATAATAACAAAGGCCGTCCGACGTACGACGCTTGCCTATCTCAATATCAAACACACCGTAATGCCTCGCATTCTTGTATATAACTTTCAACCCATGCGGCAGGTACCCCGCAATGTTGGCCAGTGTGAGTTCTCGTTTCATTGGTTATTTATGTCAATTATAATCATTTTAGGTCGTTCTTTTTTGACAATTCCAAGCTCCTCAATATCGGAAGCAATGTCACCCCAGCCATCAATGAACGCACGTATTTTTATGTCGTAATTCTCGGCTCCACGCTCGACCGCCCAGTCGTAAAGTTCCTTCGGTGTCATGTTTTATTTTTTCGGTAAATTGTCATATCCGTCGATAAACATCCAAATTCCCGCAACAGTAAAAATAACGTGCAGCGCAAACCTCCACCAATCCGCCACCGAGTAGTCGTGTTGCGCTAAGTTTCCCGCAACAAAGGCGATCAACAGTCCGCCTATTGTGTCAAATGATGCTTTTGTCATAATCTTGACTTATTCGTGGATATCCCGCCAGCCGATAACCATATCATCGTCAATAGCTCCATTGTTCTCGTGCCAATGATAATTCCGCGTCTCATTTGCCTTGTAGAAGGCTATGCGGTATTTTGTGCATAACGTTGTTTTAATTAAAACATCTCGATTGCCATCCGGCAATTCCTCTTTCGGGTCGTGCCAGCGGGTAAGCTCTTTATGCTTATCCTCGGCACCCTGACAATATGCCGCAAAGGCCGCATCGGCTCGTTCACCTTTTAAGTCATGTACATCTCGTCGGTATTGATGCGCGTATTCTTTTGCTCTTTCCTCAGTCGTTTTCATTTCTCGCTCAGTTTTTGGATGAAAGTTCGGAATGCTATACAACTATCCGAATCTATCCCACATTCATTTTCTACCCTACAACCGCAATCTTGGCAATACGCCTCAATCGCTTTCGCCCGCATCCGCTCCTCGGCTTCCTGCTCGGCAAGCTCGGCGGCTCGTTTTGCCTCTATTAGCTTAATATCACATTCTCCCGGACAATCGGGATACATCATCGCTATCGGTCTTACCACTTTCAACAAATATTGTTTTGCTTTTTCGCTTTTCATGGTTGGTAATTTTATAGGTTCAACTCATGTTTAGTAGACACAAGCAGGATGATTGTTTCGACAAGGGCGTTAATAATACTAACGTCGTTAGCGATAAAACGATCGTAGTCGACAACCCACTCGATGCCATTCTCGCCCATATATCGCCTCATGCGAAAATTCCCATCAGATGGGTCTTGACATGAAATTTTCGGAGGTAACAACCCCAGCAGGTCGGCGACCGTGAAGGCGGGGACAACATCTTCTCGTATTTTTTCTTTTGGCGGGTAACCGTTCCGTTGGTAAGGCTGAGCATACAATTTAGGCACGCCCTGAGTGAAATGACTTTGATATATCATGCTCGCCTTCTCCGCGGGCACTCCCAACTCGATCAGCCGCTTCGACTGCTCGATGCTCGTTACTTGGTCTGTCATAGTTTTAATATCGCTTATTTCAGAATAAATTCAAGCTCGGCCAGTTGTTTCTTTTTCAAGGGAACGCAAACATTGGACAGGTATTCCCGTATCTGATCCTTGTTTTTGCCAACACCTTCTGGGTCGTAAAGCCCGTGCGCTGAGACTGTGGCTGCCTGTATTTCGCGTTGCAATCTGTCTCGCATCATGCAGACACCCTCTTCCGGTGTGCTCTCGATAAAAATAAGCAGGCGCCTAAGATGGCGTATTTCGTCGTTGTGCTTGCCGATTTTTTTTCCGCAATGCCTTGTAGGCCCGCGCCTGGGATTCCCGGGTGAAGAATTTACCAGTGTCATAGTCGTATTTTAACCGGTTGATCGCCGCAATGTTTTCGTTGATCAGGGCGTTGATGTCCGATGTAGTTTTCATAGTTATCGTTCGTTAAAGGTTAACTGAGGGGACTGGCGTGACTGTAAAACTTTATTCACGCGCTCCAAATGCTTATCAATTCAGAGGCATTGCCAAGCCATTCGTAGCCTTGTATTTGGTCTCCTCGAAGTGTTTTCTGCGCCATAACCGTTGCCCGTTAACCATCTCTTGCGCGAAGTGATCCTCTATTCGTCCGCCCAGTCGGTAGACTTGGGGCATAGCTTCGTCGTAGGTGTAATATTTCACTCCGGAACGCTCTTTGAGTGATTTGTCCAGCTTGGCATAAGTCACGAACGTGGCGTAAGCATTCGTGTTATTCAGGTGAGCCCCCTTGCTGTGCATTGTGAATATCAATCTTCGGATATCTTCGACGTGAAATTTGCGCAGCATCCACACGGCATTCGTTTCAGTGATAGGCTCCGCCATTGAGGCGATGGTCGGAACGTTCTCATGTATCCACTGCACCAGCTCTGCGGCGTTTCCCCCTACAACCCCCTTCATAGGAATTACTGTGTGTGTGTTATATTCTTCTCTTCTGGTATTCTTATTTTCTTCAGTTGTGGTTATTTGCTGGTTATCAGCTGGTTGTTCGTTGGTTATTTGCTGGTTATCTGTTGGTTGATAACCATTGTCGCAACCATCCTGCGATTGCTGGTATAAGTCATAATTACAGATAGTTATGATAGTGTATTTATGTGTTCCCGACTTGGTTATAAACCCGCAATTATCCAACTTGTCTATCGCGGTGCGTATTTGCATCTCCGAAAGTCCGGTCTCTTCGGACAGCTGTCCTCTGGTGGTTACCAATTGTCCGCGGTCGATGATTATGCCTTTCCACTTCTTGGGCTGGTAATTCGCCTTCAAAAGAAAATGAAGCGCAAGGCGGACGCAGTTCGTGTCCTGATACCACTCCCAGTCCAGAAGACTTCGGTGTATCTTAATCCATCCTTCCATCATTTCACAGGAATAATAGCGCGTGCTGCGCTGTAATAATCGCGACTGCACTGATCTATATAACCGTTGTACATCCGCACGATATAGTTGCTGCCCTGCTTTATGGCATGCTGCCTGCGGCACCAGAAGTACTCCTCGCTAATGGGCTTCTGTCCTGCTGCAAGCAGCGCTTCGTTGATTTCGCGTCGATGCTCGCAGAGAATAAGTGCCTGCTCCATGGTCGGGATATGTCCGCCTTGGTCGCGCACCCACTGTACTGCCGTGGCGTATTTCAACTGCGCTTGTTCGTAGTAGCCAACGATGAATCGGGAGCAGACCTGCTCGATGTAGATGCCCTTCGAGCGCAGTTCAAAAAAAAATTCCTTGTACTCCATAACCATTACTGAACATGAAAACACCGGTAGCCGAGTTCTCGCCATCTATGCGCCATAGCCAGGCTGTCTTCAAGGACGAAGGCCACATGAGAGCGCTCGTATTCGGTGGTTTCTTGGGTGAAACTATCTATTTTGGAAACCACATCCGGACGGTTGTCGGAGTTCGGACGCATAATCAGCGTATAGTCTTTCGGCGACAGCAAGAGGTTCTGCTGAAGCCATATCTGTGTCTTCTGGCGTACTGTTTCGCGCCGTGATGTACAGAAGAAAATATCGTAGTGCCTCGACATCTGGCGTACGAAGTCGCACACCGTACGTATCGGCAGGTCATTGAAGTCATCGCGGTAGAACGATTCCCAATCCGGATCGTTCTGCTCCATGTATTTTCGTCTGTCGCCGACGACGCACAGCGTCCCGTCGATGTCGACAACTGCTATTTCGCGATTCATACAGATAATCAGATTAAAAGGGCCGCCAGCCACGAATGGCTGTCAAACTAATTCGCTTTATGATTGCAAGCGGCCCTTGTTTTTTAGTATCTTTTTCTGGTGGTGTGTTTTACCGCTTTGCTTTCCAGCTCATGGGTAGATGCTATTCGAGTATACTGCATCCATTCATCCAAATCTTTTTTAAGGAAGCGCAGTTTACGTCCTCCCCGATCTTTATAGTGAGGTATCTCTTTTCTGCGAGCCATCTCCCTGATGGTGTATGGTGCGCATCCCGTATATGCCGCAGCTTCTTCGGATGTCAGGAGGGGTTTGCCTGCACCTAACACCAAAAGCTCCAATCGCCTGATCTCATCCAGTATCTGTTGTTCGGCCATATTATCATTCGATTAAAGATTCAACTTCATTTTTTGCCTGTCGATCGGGGTGGGCATATTGCAGTATTACGAAATGCGGGTTACGATAATCCCTTCTTGAGAAGAGGCCACGCTGTAACGCTGTCCCGTGGAAAATTTCAGTTCACTCAGCTGTGATTTAACTGCCGATCTGATAGACGGCGGAAACGACAGGCTTTTGCCGATTTCAAGATTGATTAATTGCTGCCTGCGGCTACTCTTGTTCGTTGTTGCCATATAGTTGAAATTTGATCGTCGTAAAAAGGCGCCCCCGCATCGATAACACACCCTTAAACCTACATTACTATGAAAACACACAGCAGGGGCGCCTTGTTTGGATTATTTTATTTATATTTGTTTGTTGTTTTATTTTAAGTTCCTCTGACCATTTGTTACTGATATGATCGATGATCCCGAATATCGGAATTGGACGAAGTTCGAAAAGGAGCAAGTCTCTCTCGATGACTGGCGGTACCGCGTTATGTCGACTTTGCTGGTAGCGTCGTCTGCGATTCTTGTTCTTTCATTTGATCAACCTCTATCCGAATTCGACAATCACTGCATCCGAAATTTTCGGCGGATTGCGTTAATCGCAAACACAGTTCACATCCTCGCTTGCGTAACTGCATTAGGGCTTCTTTTGTATATGCGCAAGAATCGGGTAGACATGATACATAGGGGACTGCAACGACCAATTTACAGCGAATGGGTAATTTTGGAGATCCAACAACGACGATTGAAGATCGCTCTGAAAATATCCGTGATACTCTCATTCGTAGCATTCGCAGTATTGGCTTTAGCCTTAGCTGTATGCGGCCTGATTGCATGACTTCTGATTATTTTATTTATATTTGCTTATTGCCTTGTTGGTTTGTGCAAATATATAGAATTCTAATCACAAACAATAGTATTCTATATAATTAATATTTATAAATAATTAGATTACTATATGAACAATAGTGATATAGGGGTTAGAGGCCGCATAAAAGCATATTTGAAAGAAAAAAATATTAGCCAGAATAAATTCGCCAAAGCAATAGGAGTATCGCCGGCTTTCGTAAACAATATCTCAAAAGGTATTGGAGCCGATAAATTGCAGAGAATATCCAATATATTCACAGACCTTAATACCGACTGGCTTCTCACAGGAAAAGGTAATATGCTAAAAGACCAATCGGTTTCTACGGATTTTGAAAATACTAACCAACAATCAGAGAATATGAATGCAAACGATTTTTTGAAGGCATTGGCAGAAGAACAAAGCCTAACCCGCGAAGCACTTGCTCAAAATGCCCGGCTAATAGGCATCATCGAGCGATTGCACGGCATTGATGGTGTTGGAACACGAATTTCCCCCCCCCTACAAAATCAAGGCCAAATACGCTGAAAATTAGCGAGAAAGGAAACATTTTCACACTACGATTAGGCAAAAAGGAGTGTTGATTTGGAGTGATATAGGATGGAAATTATTAAATTCAGCGATGTACGCGACAAGGTTGTGCGACTTCGCGATCAGGATATCCTGTTGGATGCCGATGTAGCAGAACTCTACGGAGTAGAAACAAAACGGGTAAATGAAGCAGTCCGGAATAACCCAGAGAAGTTCCCGGATGGATATATATTTGAGCTGCAACAATCTGAAAAACAGTATGTAGTCGAAAATTTCGACCACTTGCAAGGATTGAAAAAGTCGCCCGTAACACCCAAGGCATTCACTGAAAAAGGCCTCTATATGCTAGCAACAATCATGAAAAGTGAGCGGGCTACGCAGACGACCCTTGCGATTATCGAGACATTTGCCAAACTCCGGGAGTTATCCCGCACTATTGGTGAAATGTCGACCAATCCCGATGAATTTAAGCAAAAGACACTAATGCAGAAAAGTGGCGAAATCATGGCCGATCTTTTCGGTGAGGATATGCAGACGACGGACACGGAAACAGAGATCGAATTGAACTTTGCCGTATTAAAATTAAAGCACACTATAAAACGTAAAAACAAATAAAACCCTACTGAAATGAAAAAAATTGTCTTATTAATTGCATCGGTCTTAATTAGCTTATCTGTTTGGGGGCAGGATAAACATCTATTCCAAAAAGAATTTCGCACGGATATTCCCGGAATAACAGAAACCCGATATCTAGATATAAAAACCGGGAAATATGTCAGCAAAAAAGAGTTTAAGCAGATGTATGGTATATCTCCATCTAGATATTACGCGCTTCGCGGAGCGAACCCATCCACAGGCACCAATCGTCTGTATAAATGGAAATTACATCCCACAAACACCTTGGTGGGCTCTTGTTTGATCGGAGGATCGGTAACTGCTGCCTTGTTATCGAATGCAATTTTATCCCAAAAAGCTGAAAATACATATGATAACGACTACGCAGACACGCAGCGAATCATATATTATTCGTGTGCTGGCGTTTCCCTGGCGGGCATAATCGTTATTTTAACAGGGCTGCATAAAGAATATATCGATGGAATAAAAGTTGCGGAGAATTGGGTTATAAAGGATAATGGCGCCGGACTTTCCCTGTCTTGTAAATTTTAGGCATGGCGCAAATTGCTCGCAACCGCCTCGATTTTGGTCGAGGCGGTTGTTATAAAGTGGGGATCAAATTCACAGCTGCAAACTTCTTTTCATCCACGATTTTTGCGTAGATCTGGGTTGTTTTGACGTTTGCGTGCCCCAGTAATTTACTAACCGTATAAATATCTGCACCATATGTCAATAACATAGTAGCACAGGTATGCCTGGCTACGTGAAAAGTGAGGTGTTTGGTTATTTTCGCGCTTCTTGCCCAATCGTTCAGGTATTTATACATCGTTATCCTATGGGGTAACTTAAATAATAAGCCCCTGTCTTCGGTTTTGGGAGGCAATAATGCCAGGGCATTCTCCCCAAGCGGAATATGCACTTCCTCCCGGGTCTTTTCCTGGATAATTTCAATTTGCATCATCCCGTCACTCATTTCGCGGATGTTCTCCCAGGAAAGGGCGTTTATGTCAGACAAACGCAATCCGCAAAAACACGCAAACAAAAATGCCAGCTTCAACCCTTCATGAGGGCATGGAGCAGAAGACAGTTTGCGCACTTCATCTAATGTCAAAAATTCGCGGCCCTTGCTTTTTGCCTGCGGCCTATCTTCCAGGGAAATGTTCTTAACGGGATTCTTATCGATCAGGTCGTCTTGGACAGCCCGGTTTAAAACCACACCCAGCACCCTTAAATATAGGTTCTGGGTGGATTCGCTCAACAGCTCCCCATTTTTGCGGCGGATCCGGCGCAAATACGATATAAAACCCTCTATGAATTTGCGGTCTACATCTCGAAGCAAAACATTGTTTCCGGCATAGTGCCTGATATGCCCAGCCATTATCCCAACAAGATCTCCGTAGGAACGGCTATCCTTTTGGTAATAGTGATCTTGCTCATTCGCCAGGAAGTCCGTCAATAACAATTTCGACCGGGATTTTGCAGGCGAAAATCCATGCGCAATATTTTGCATTTCCACAATACGCTGTGCCTTCACCGCGTTCGCCACAGCGAGAGTCTGCTCATTTCTGACCCGATCTCCCGGACATGTTTCCGGGATAAGATACAATTGAAGAAATTCGTATTTACGGCGCCCCTTCTGATAAATGTCGAGGTATATGGACTTGTTGCCACCGGCCAGGTTTTTACACCGAATCTTTACGGGTTCTTTTATTTTCGCGGTTTTCATAGTTGGCAATTATTGTTGCAAAGATAACAAAACATATTATTACGAGTAACAAAATAGCAACAATATTAATAAGCATTAAGCAATATTAACCAATATATCTACCCACGTCAATAAAAAGGAAGTCATTGACAACCGACTGATTTTAAGAAAAAACACACACAAGAAGCAAGTATAACGGACTTTCGAGAAAAGGCATCACACTTTATATCCGGAAGTGTTGTTTCGGCAAATTATTATTGAAAACCAGCAGGTAACCGCGGTTGTCCACCGTCGTCGAACGGTGCGCCGCGACGATTTGCAGGCACATGGCCCGGCGTTCACGCCCGTCGTAGGGGGACATGACCGCTACCGTATTCCCGGCGGCGGCCGCATCGCCGACCAGCGCGAGCGTCTCCGCCCGGGACAGTCCGCGCGTCGCTATGCAGAACTCCGCATCCGCACGATTCAGGCCAAAAGAGGCGTAACCGCAATGGATCGCCAGATTTTGCAGCTGCACGGCGCGGCGTTCGGGCACTCCAGCCGCGAGCAGTTCGCGGAACAACGCCCGGTCGCCGGGAAGCAGCGTATCGCGCATGAACACATTACGCACGACGTCGTATACGAAAGGCGAATGCACGCCGTGCCCACGGAAGAAACGGGCCCGGGAGAGCCTGTTACGCAGCTCAGTGACCCGCCCGTAAAATTTCAAACCGAGTTTATGGCCGCCGATCCCCATAACCGTTATTTTTTCAACAGTCCCGCAAGACGCCCCGTCGAAAAGGCGATCTGGAGGTTATAACCGCCCGTATTCGCATCGAGGTCGAGCACTTCGCCCGCGAAATAGAGCCCCCGAACCTTCAGCGATTCCATGGTATAGGGGTTGACCTCGGCGCAGGAAACGCCCCCGGCCGTCACGATGGCGTATTCGAACGGCGCATAGTCCGTGATGGGGAAAGTGAATCCCTTGAGCGTCTTTATAAGGCGGGTTATCTCCTCTTCGGTGAGCTTGCCGACGTAATTCTTGGAATGGATGTCCAGTTCCTGCGCCAGCGGCATCACCAGGGGTTTCGGCACCAGCTTGCGCAGCAGTTCGCCGAAAAACTCCGTGGGTTCCATCCCGGCTATCTCGCGGGCGATACGCTCGTGCAGGATTTCCTCCGTGAGCGCAGGCTTCAGGTCGACGACCAGTTTCACGCGGCGCCCGTCGATCAGTGCGTCGACCGCATCGCGGCTCATGCGCAGCGCCACGGCACCCTCGATGCCGCGCTCGGAGAAGCCCAGTTCGCCGAACTCCTCGCGCACGGGTTCGCCGTCGATATGGAGCACGGCCCTGATGTTTTTCAGCAACAGGCCGTCGAGGTAACCGATCTGCGGATGCGACGAAACGAGCGGCGTCAGCGAAGGGCGCACAGGCTCGACGGTATGTCCCAGGTCGGCCGCAAAGGTGTAGCCGTCGCCCGTGGAACCCGTGGCGGGATAGGAAACGCCGCCCGTGGCGACGATCACCTGCGGACACTCCTCCTTGCGTTCGAAACCGCGCCTGTTGATATAGCGGACGCCGAAGACCTTGTCGCCCAGGGTCATGATCTCCGTCACGCGCGTATTATAAATGATCTTCACGCCGTTCTCGTAGCAATATTCCAACAGCGCATTGGCGATGTCCCACGCCTTGCCGCTCTTGGGAAAGACGCGCTCGCCGCGTTCGATGTCGAGCTTCACCCCGGCCTTTTCGAAGAAACGGATGGCGGCGCGGTTATTGAACTCGGCAAAAGCCTGTCCGAGAAACTCCGCGTTGGTACGCACCTGCGCGGCGAACTCCTCGGCCGGCCGTGCGTTGGTGACGTTGCAGCGCCCTTTGCCCGTGATACGGACTTTACGGCCCGACTTGTCCATCTTCTCAATCAGCAGCACACGCTTGCCGTCGCGCGCCGCCGTACCTGCGGCCATCATGCCCGCTGCCCCCGCCCCGATGACGATCACGTCGTACGGCCGGATTTCTTTTTCTTCGATTTGTTCCATACGGCTGCAAAGATAGACAATAATTCTTTCTTTCCGGAAAAATTTTTCCTATCTTTGCGGCCGAAAAAACCGTTCTAAACAGATATGTTGAGCAGAAGATTACTCCGTATAAAGGTCGTCAAGGCACTGTTCGCCCACCTCAAATCGGGCGCCGACAACATGATGGCATCGGAAAAAACGCTGATGGCGTCCGTAGACAAGGCCTACGACCTCTATTTCCAGATCCTGACCCTCCCCGTGGAACTGACGCGCTACGCCGAACAGCGGCAGGAACTGGCCAAACAGAAAAAACTGCCGACATACGAAGACCTCAACCCCAATACCAAGTTCGTAGACAACCAGGTGATCCGCGTCATCGCCAACAGCGATGCCGTGAACGACCATATCGCCGCCCGCAAGCTGGGCTGGGGCCGCCATCCGGAGCTGATCCGTACGCTCTATACACAGCTCTCGGAAAGCGACTATTTCAAGGATTACATGCTGCGCGAGGAGCGCTCGTTCGCCGACGACCGCAAGCTGCTCGAAGATTTCTTCAAGGAGCTGCAGAGCTGCGAGGCACTGGAAACCGAGCTGGAAGAGATGTCGATCCTCTGGAGCGACGACCTGCCTTACATCGTGATGATGATCCTGCGTTCGCTCTCGGGCCTAAAACCGTCGCACACCGAGCTGAAAGTCCCCTCGAAGTTCAAGAGCGACGAAGACCCCGAATTCGTGAAGACGCTTTTCGAAAAATCGCTGGTCAACTACGATGCCTACCAGGATTACATCGAAAAGTTCACCGCCAACTGGGACGTGGAACGCATCGTGTTCATGGACAACCTGATCATCGGCACGGCCATGGCCGAACTGACCTCGTTCCCGTCGATTCCCGTCAAGGTGACGCTCGACGAGTACATCGAGATTTCGAAATACTACTCGACCCCCGGCAGCAGCACCTTCATCAACGGCGTGCTGGACAAGATCGTCGAATCGCTCACCGCCGAAGGCCGCATCAGGAAAGCCGGCCGCGGCCTTATCTGAGTCCCGATGCTGCGCGAGGTGTTGTTGCTGACGCTGGCCGTGACGACCGCGGCATGCGGCACCCGGCAGGCACGCACCGGCGAGACCGGGCGGAAAGGCCGGATTATCGCCGTCACGGACACGATCCTCGACACGGGCGGCACGGATACCGTGCGTTTCGGACGCATGCACTCGGGGGAGGTGGCCGTGCTCAGGCTCTGGATCGAAAACCGGGCATCGAAGCCCGTAGCCATCACCCGATACGACCGCAGCTGCGGGTGCACGACGCTCGGATATGATGCACAGCCCATTACGCCGGGCGATGCGCAGCAGGTATCGCTCACCTTCGATGCGTGGGGCGAATGGGGCTGGCAGCTCAAGACGCTGGACATCGCATTCGCCGGCGGGCGGAAACCCCTGAGGCTGTTCATCGAGGCCGAAGTGGAATAAACATTTGTGTATTCGACAATATTTCGTATATTTGTTCCGTTAACGGAAATAAACACTTAAAACATAACGACGTATGATTAATTTTCTTCAGGTGCCGCCCGTAGAGCCCCAGCCGGGTTTCATGCAGCAGTACAGTTTCATCATTATGATCGGCCTCATGGTGCTGGTTTTATGGCTCTTCATGTGGCGACCCGAATCCAAGCGCCGCAAGCAGATGCAGGCATTCCGCGAAGGCCTGAAAAAAGGTGACAAGGTAATTACCGCCGGCGGCATTTACGGCACGGTGAAAGAGATCAAGGAGACAACCCTGCTGATCGAGGTGGACGGCAACGTCACGCTGCGCATCGACAAGAACATGGTCGTAGCCGACAACAGCGACCTTCAGCGCCAGTAAAAACCGCTTTCAGATATGAAAAAAGCTGCAAATTTTTGCAGCTTTTTTATTTGCAGGTTCAAATTTTTTATTTTACATTTGCATACCTGTCCGGGAAACCCGGGCACAGTCCCAACAACATTGTCGAGGGGGGGGGAATTTCTAAGCGCCTCTTACAGATTACCTCTTTCTCGGCAATGTTTTTTTATGCCCGTATGTCTGCAAACGATCCTGCGGGGATTTTGGCCCAAATCCGCGGCCGGCCGGCAAGGCGTCCCCAGAAAATTCGGGACAAAAAATCCTGAACGCGCAAACAAGGCAGCAGATGCAACCGGTTTTATCGTTATATTTGCATCCGGATTCTTCAACGCATACACATGACCCGACACATATCCTACCCTACCCTCGGCACCTGTTCCCGGCAGATCGACATCGAACTGGAAGACGGCATCATCCGCAATGTGACGTTCACGGGCGGCTGCCACGGCAACACGCAGGGCATAGCGGCGCTCGTGCGCGGCATGAAAGCCGCCGACGCGATAGCCCGGCTGGAAGGCATCGACTGCCGCGGCAAGGGCACGTCGTGCCCCGACCAGCTGGCCAAAGCCCTCAGGCAGGCGCTCTGAACCAACGCAGCATCTGTTCGGGAACGGATTTTGCAGACGGAGCATAAGATCAAAACAGAAAAACTATGTATTTCGTATGGTATCTCCTGCTCGGCCTGGCATCCGGATGGATCGCCAACCTCATTGTCAAAGGCAGCGGCTCGGGGCTCATCGTCAACCTCGTCGTAGGGCTGGTAGGCGGCGTGCTCGGCGGCTGGCTCTTTTCGTTCTTCGGGCTGGTTCCGGCAGGCACGCTGGGCAGCCTGGCCACATCGGTCATCGGCGCCGTGGTGCTGCTATGGATTGCCGCGGCCATCTCACACAAGAAAATCCGTTAAACCCGCAACGATTATGGACAACATGAAAAACGGCGGACACGCCGGCACCGCAGAAGCGGAAAATGCGGAGACCATGGATCTCCTGACAGGAATGCTCGATGCCGCAACCCATTGCGGCGACAACGACGGGGACGGCAAGGAGCCGGCAAAAACTGCCGGAACCGCCGACATTCAGGACGGGAATATGCAAAAATAACCGCCAAACCGACCCGGTGCTGTGGCTGTAAAACCGGGAAAGGGGACTCGATATGAACTGCACCCCAAAAGTTGGACATAACTTTTGGGGTGTTTTATGAAGTACA
>ERZ1673738.325-NODE-325-length-93407-cov-8.770503_pt1 | contig 93407 bp, 76 predicted proteins | sample MGYA00580198_ERZ1673738 | MGnify/ENA primary metagenome ERZ1673738 (study PRJEB41218, sample SAMN15661784) | gut metagenome | host: Homo sapiens | place: Canada: London | collected 2015-08-20/2019-03-30 | study: EMG produced TPA metagenomics assembly of... | reverse complement strand
GTGCAGCTTGTGCGCAGCAGCATAGAGACCGGCCTCTCGGCGTCCGACTTTGTCGCGGAAAGCACCGGCGGCGCGGACGACGCGGAGACGCCGGCGGTTAAGTAGTGTATATTGTAGATCGGCTATTTTGCATCGCCGTTCCGCGCAGCATTTCGCTTATGCGAGGACGGCGCTCGAAGCGATATGCAGCATGCCGTGGAACATAGAAAAAGCATCGTTTCCGTTGGTGGCTATGTGGAGATGCGCAGAAAATCATTGCGGACGGTACAGCGAAAATCCGAGCGTTGCGTGAGGAGGGTATTTCGGGGCGAATCGATAGACGACTTGGAAATATAACGCTGTCAAGGCGTACGCAGAGGGGAAGGATGTTTGCTTTCCCGAGCGGCTTTTCTGTGAGAACAAACATTGTGAAACGAGACGTAAACCAATGCAAACAAATCGGCAGAATATACAGAGAGGGCCAAAGAGGAGGGTTTCGACTTTTTTTGTGAAAAAGTCGGCCGTCCTCTTTTATTTTAGAGAAAAATGTGCTATAATACAAAATTGAAACTCTATATGATTCCCACGGCTGGCGCAGTTCGCGCGTCGGAAAGGACAACCCCATTCGTCAACAGACATTTTTTAGCAATTAACGGTATATGTGTTGACGATTTTTTACCATATGGCAGCCGTGACAAGTTCGAAGGGCCGTGACAAGTTTGAAGAAAGGAGGGCTTTGCTATGGATCATTTTGAATTGATTGCCCCGTATTCGTCGACCGGAGACCAGCCGGAGGCGATTGCCAAGCTGACGGAAGGCGTCGAAAACGGCTTGCAGGAACAGGTTTTGCTGGGTGTCACGGGGTCCGGCAAGACCTTCACGATGGCGAACGTCATCGCCAACGTCAACCGCCCGACGCTGGTGCTGGCGCACAACAAAACGCTCGCCGCGCAGCTATGCTCTGAATTTCGGGAGTTCTTCCCGAATAATGCAGTGGAATACTTCGTTTCCTACTATGATTACTATCAGCCCGAGGCGTACGTTCCGGGCAAGGACGTGTATATCGAAAAGGACTCGGCCGTCAACGCCGAGATCGATAAGCTGCGCCATTCGGCGACGAGCGCGCTGTTCGAGCGGCGGGACGTCATCATCGTCGCCTCGGTCTCCTGCATCTTTTCGCTCGGCGACCCGGAGGAATACCGCGAGCAGGTGCTTTCGCTGCGCCCGGGGATGCACTTCCCGCGCGAGCAGCTCATCAAGCGTCTGGTCGGAATGCAGTACAGCCGCAGCGACATCGGCTTCGACCGCAACAATTTCCGCGTGCGCGGCGACGTGGTGGAGATTTTCCCCTCCAACGAGGACAGCGCCGCGGTGCGCGTCGAGCTGTTCGGGGACGAGATCGAGCGCATCAGCCGCATCAACACCGTCACCGGCGAGGTCGACGCGCGGCTGCTCTACGCGCCGGTTTATCCCGCTTCGCACTACGTCACGAGCGAACAGAAGCGCGACAAGGCGCTGCGCGACATTGAGGACGAGCTGGCCGAGCGCATCGCCTTCTTTGAAAAGAGCGGCAAGCTCATCGAGGCGCAGCGCATCCGCGAGCGCGTGCTGTTCGACATCGAGCAGATCCGCGAAATCGGCTTCTGCAACGGGGTGGAGAACTATTCCCGCGTGCTGGCCGGACGCGAACCGGGCAGCGAGCCGTACACGCTGCTGGACTATTTCCCGCCGGATTTCCTGATGTTCATCGACGAAAGCCACGTCACCGTCCCGCAGGTGCGGGGGATGAGCGGCGGCGATACGGCGCGGAAGAAGAACCTGATCGATTACGGCTTCCGCCTGCCGTCCGCCTATGACAACCGCCCGCTGAAGTTTGACGAGTTCCTCAAAAAGAAGGGACAGACCATCTATGTCAGCGCCACGCCCGGCCCGTTCGAGACACAGCGCGCCGAGCGGACCGTCGAGCAGATCATCCGTCCGACCGGCCTGCTGGACCCCGAGGTCGAGGTGCGCCCCGTCGTCGGCCAGATCGACGACCTGCTCGGCGAGATTCGCCGCCGCACCGAATCGGACGAGCGCGTGCTCGTCACCACGCTGACCAAGAAGATGGCCGAGGATTTGAGCGAGTATCTGCAAAACAACGGCGTCAACTGCAAATATATGCACTATGACATCGAGACCATCGAGCGCATCGAGCTGCTGCGCGGCCTGCGCGCGGGCGAGTTCGACGTGCTCGTCGGCATCAATTTGCTGCGCGAGGGGCTGGATCTGCCGGAGGTGTCGCTCGTGGCGATCCTCGACGCGGACAAGGAGGGCTTCCTCCGCAGCGAAAGCTCGCTGATTCAGACCATCGGCCGCGCCGCGCGCAACGCGCACGGCAAGGTCATTATGTACGCGGACAAGGTCACCGGCTCGATGCGCCGCGCCATCGACGAGACCGAGCGCCGCCGCGCCGCGCAGGACGCCTATAACCGCGCCAACGGCATCACGCCCAAGACCATCGTCAAGGAAATCCGCGACCCGATCGAGGTCACGCTCAAGGACGACGCGTCGCCTGCGGCCGACGCCGAAAAGCTGCCGAAGGAAAAGAAGAAGCAGCTTGTCGAAAAGCTGACCGCCGAGATGAAGCGCGCGGCCAAGGAGCTGGACTTCGAGACCGCCGCCGCGCTGCGCGACCGCATCCGCCGGCTGATGTGAGCCGCCGGCGCATTCCGGGACGGCGGCGCGCGTTCCTGAGCCGTTTTCGGCAGTTTACTCGATAGGATTGAGGGAGGATGAACGGTATGGGCCGACCGAAGGCCGTGCAAACGAGCTTCTGGGGTACGCTGGGCAAGGCCCTGCTCTCCAAAACCGCAATTGTCATCGTCGCGCTGGTCGCGCAGGCGGCGCTGCTGATCTGGCTGGTCATCGACCTGTCGCAGTATGCGGCCTATGTGTATGCGGGCTTTCTGGTGCTTTCGGCGCTGGTCATCCTCTACGTCGTCAACCGCGACGACAACCCCGATTTCAAGCTCGTGTGGATGGTCCCGATCGCGGCGCTGCCCGTCGTGGGCGCGGTGATTTACCTGTTCGTCCGTCTGCAGCTCGGCACGCGGCTGATCCGCCGGCGCATAGACGCGTCGGAGGCGGCGGCCGCCGAGGTCCGCCCGCGGGACGAAAGCGCCGTCGCGGCCGTGCGCGCGCTGTCGGGCGGCGCGGCCGTCACCGGCTATCTGGAAAAGCGCGGCTTTCCGGCGTACATCAATACCGACTGCACCTATTACCGCCTCGGGGACGAGATGTTCCCCGACATGCTGCGCGCCATCGAAAATGCGCGGGAATTCGTCTTTCTGGAATATTTTATTTTAGAGGAGGGCGAGATGTGGGACGCGCTTTTCGGGCTTTTGAAGAAAAAGGCTTCGCAGGGGCTGGACGTGCGGCTAATGTACGACGCGGTCGGCAGCCTGTCCAAGGCGCCGTCCGGCTTCTATAAGGTCATCCGCGCCGCGGGCATCCGCTGCAAGGTGTTCGCGCCGATGTCGCCCATCCTTTCCACGCATCAGAACAACCGCGACCACCGCAAGCTGTGCATCGCGGACGGCGTGGTCGCCTTCACCGGCGGCATCAACATCGCCGACGAGTATATCAACGCGATCACCCGCAAATGCGGACACTGGAAGGACTGCGGCCTGCGCGTGACGGGCGAGGCGGTCGATTCGATGACGGTCTCTTACTTACAGATGTGGAACCTGAGCGAAAAGAGAAGCGAGCACTTCGCGCCGTTTCTGAAAAAATACTTCGTGCCCTCGTCCGGCTTCGTCGTGCCCTACACCGACCAGCCCTTCGACGAGCACAACGTCTGCCGCGCCGTGTATCTCGACATCCTCAACACCGCCCGCAGCTATGTGTACATTATGACGCCCTATCTCGTCATCGACAGCGAGCTGAAAAGCGCGCTGGTCTATGCGGCGCAGCGCGGCGCGGACGTGCGCATCCTGCTGCCCGGACAGTGCGACGAGCCGATCGCCAAGACCATCGGCATCACCTATTACACCGAATTGCTCGCCGGCGGCGTGAAGCTGTACGCCTATGCGCCGGGGATGCTGCACAGCAAGGTGTTCCTGTCCGACGACGAGAAGGCGGTCGTCGGCACGGTCAACCTCGATTACCGCGGCCTGTTCCTCAATTTTGAAAACGCCGTCTATCTCTGCCGCCACCCCGCCGTCGCGGCGATTCGCGCGGATTTCGAGGAGACGCTCGCGCTCTGCCGTCCCATTACGGAGAAAACCTATAAAAGCTATAACCTTTTCAAGCGGATGGCGGGCCGCGTTATGCGGCTGTTCGCCCCTCTGGTTTAGCCGTGCATCGCATTTACGAAGGAGAAAAAGCAAATGGCATCATCGGACATCATCATCAAAGGCGCGCGGGTGCATAACCTGAAAAACATCTCGCTCACGCTCCCGCGCGACAAATTCATCGTGTTTACGGGGCTTTCCGGCTCGGGCAAGTCCTCGCTGGCGTTCGACACGCTGTACGCGGAGGGACACCGCCGGTTCGTCGAGTCGCTTTCGTCCTACGCGCGGATGTTCCTCGGGCAGCTTGACAAGCCGGACGTCGATTCCATCGAGGGGCTGTCGCCGGCGATCTCCATCGACCAGAAAACGACCTCGAAGAACCCGCGTTCGACGGTCGGCACCGTGACGGAAATCTACGATTACCTCCGCCTGCTCTACGCGCGCATCGGCGTACCCCACTGCCCGGTCTGCGGCGAGGTCATCAAGCAGCAGTCGGTCGACGAGATCGTCTCGCAGCTTACGGAGCTGGAAAACGGCGTGCGCTTTATGGTGCTGGCGCCGGTCGTCAGCGCGAAGAAGGGCATGCACGAGAAGGTGTTCGAGGACGCGTCCAGAAGCGGCTATGTCCGCGTGCGCGTGGACGGCAGCATGTACGATCTGTCGGAAAAAATCGAGCTGGATAAAAACATCAAGCACTCCATCGACATTGTCGTCGACCGCCTCGTGATGCAGAAGGAGACTATCGGCACCCGCCTGACCGACAGCATCGAAACCGCCGCGTCGCTGGCGGGCGGGATGGTCCGCGTGGTCATCCTCAACCCGGACGGCACGGAGGAGGAGCTGACCTTCTCGCAGAACTACGCCTGCAAGACGCACGGCATCTCGCTCGGCGAACTGGCGCCGCGCATGTTCTCGTTCAACAGCCCGTTCGGCGCCTGCCCCGACTGCGACGGCCTCGGCGAGTCGTTCGTCGTTTCGCCCGATCTGGTCATCCCCGACAAAAACCTGTCGCTGTTCGGCGGCGCGATCGTGGTCAACGGCTTCAAGACCATCGAGCCGGGCAGCTATTCCGGCACGCTGTTCACAGCGCTGGGAAAGAAGTACGGCTTTACGCTCCACACGCCGATCAAGGATTTTTCCGACGAGGCACTCCGTGTGCTGCTGTACGGAAATATGAAGGACAAGAAAAAGCACGACTATACCGAGCCGCGCTTCGAGGGCGTGCTGGAGGCGGTCAAGCGCCGCTACGACGCGCAGACCGATTTCGAGCAGCGCGAGTATTATCAGGCGTTTATGAAGGACGTGCCCTGTCCGACCTGCGGCGGCCGGCGGCTGAAGAAGGAGTCGCTCGCCGTCACCGTCGGCGGGCTGAACATCAGCGAGCTGTGCGCGCTTTCGGTGAGCGCGCTGGTCGATTTCTTTGAGAATTTGAAGCTGAACAAAACCGAGGAAATGATCGCCAAGGAAATCCGCAAGGAAATCCGCTCGCGGCTGGGCTTTCTCAAAAGCGTGGGGCTGGAGTATCTCACCCTCGCCCGCAAGGCCGGCTCGCTTTCGGGCGGCGAGGCGCAGCGCATCCGGCTGGCCACGCAGATCGGCTCGTCGCTCGTCGGCGTGCTGTATATCCTCGACGAGCCGAGCATCGGTCTGCACCAGCGCGACAACGGCAAGCTCATCGACACGCTCAAGCGCCTGCGCGATTTGGGCAATACGCTCATCGTCGTCGAGCACGATGAGGAAACGATGCGCGAGGCGGACTATATCGTTGATATCGGCCCCGCGGCCGGCGTGCACGGCGGCAGCGTCATTTTCTCCGGCACGCCGGAGGAGCTGATGCGGTTTGAAGGCTCCGTGACCGGCGATTACCTTTCCGGCCGCCGCCGCGTCGAGGTGCCCGCCGTCCGCCGCCCGGGCAACGGCAAGTGGATCACCGTCAAGGGCGCGTGCGAGAACAATCTGAAAAACATCGACGTCGCCTTTCCGCTCGGCCGCTTTGTCTGCGTGACCGGCGTGTCCGGCTCGGGCAAGTCGTCGCTGGTCAACTCGATTCTGCTCAACGGCGTCGGCCGCCGGCTCGGCCGCCAGATGCCGACGCCCGGCAAGCACGCCGACATTCTCGGCGCGGAGGAAATCGACAAGATCGTCGCCATCGACCAGTCGCCCATCGGCCGCACGCCGCGCTCGAACCCCGCGACCTATACGGGACTGTTCGCCGACATCCGCGCCGTGTTCGCCGCCACGCCCGAGGCGAAGGCGCGCGGCTATAAGGAGGGGCGCTTCTCCTTCAACGTCAAGGGCGGCCGCTGCGAAGCCTGTCAGGGCGACGGCACGCTCGTCATCGAAATGCACTTCCTGCCCGACGTCTACGTCACCTGCGACGTCTGCAAGGGGCGCCGCTACAACCGCGAGACGCTCGAGGTCAAATACAAGGGCAAAAGCATCTACGACGTGCTCGAGATGACCGTGGACGAGGGCTGTGAATTCTTCGCCAACTACAAGCGCATCTACCGCAAGCTCAAAACGCTGTCCGAGGTGGGGCTGGGCTATATCAAGATCGGGCAGGCGTCCACCACGCTGTCGGGCGGCGAGGCGCAGCGCGTGAAGCTGTCCACCGAGCTGTCCAAGGTCGCGACCGGCCGCACGCTCTATGTGCTGGACGAGCCGACGACCGGCCTGCACACCGCCGACGTGGACAAGCTGCGCGAGGTGCTCAACCGCCTCGTCGACGCGGGCAACACCGTCGTCGTCATCGAGCACAATCTGGATTTGATCAAAAACGCCGATTATATCATCGATATGGGGCCGGAGGGCGGCGATAAGGGCGGCACGGTGGTCGGTACGGGCACGCCGGAGGAATTGGCCGCCAATCCGAACTCGTACACGGGTCAGTATCTCAAGTCCGTTCTGGAGGCGGCGAAAAAGGAGAAGATGCAATGAAGACCGATCGATACGCAGCGCTGCTGCGCCGGGTGGAGAAGCCGGGGCGCTACACCGGCGGCGAATTCGGCGAAGTGTACAAGGAAAATATGCCCGTGCGGATGTGCTTCTGCTTCCCCGACACATACGAGATCGGTATGTCCAATCTGGGGATGAAGATTCTCACCGGCGCGCTGAACCGGCTGGATTTCCTCGGCTGCGAGCGCTGCTTCGCGCCCTGGGCGGACATGGAGGCCGAGCTGCGCAAAACCGGTACGAAGCTCTTCGCGCTCGAAAGCGGCGACCCGCTCGACGCGTTCGACGTCGTGGCCTTCACGATGCAGTACGAGCTTTGCTACACCAACGTCGTCAATATGCTGCGCCTCGCCGGCATCCCGCCGCTGGCGCGCGACCGCGGGGAGGACGCGCCGCTGATTCTCGGCGGCGGCCCCTGCACCTACAATCCCGAGCCGATGGCCGATTTTTTTGATATTTTCTCCATCGGAGAGGGGGAGGAAGCGCTCCCCGAGCTGCTGACGCTCTATTATGAGTGCCGCGAAAACGGACTGTCGAAGCGCGAATTCCTGCGCCGCGCCGCGGGGCTGGAGGGCTTTTACGTCCCGTCGCTCTATGACGTGACGTACAATGCCGACGGCACGCTTGCCTCCTTTGCGCCCAACTGCGCCGAGGCGCCCGCGCGGATTACCAAGCGCGTCATTCCCGATCTGGATACGGCCTATTTCCCGACCGACGCCGCCGTCCCCTTTCTCGAAACCGTGCACGACCGCGTGACGATGGAGACCTCGCGCGGCTGCATCCGCGGCTGCCGCTTTTGTCAGGCGGGGATCGTGTACCGCCCCTACCGCGAAAAGTCGGTGGAAAAAATCAGTTCCTGCGCCGCCGACTGCGTCCGTTACAGCGGCTATTCGGAAATTTCGCTGTCCTCGCTTTCCATCAGCGATTATTCGGAGATCCGCCGCCTCATCGACGAGCTGCTCGGCTGGACCGAGCCGCGCAGCATCAGCCTGTCGCTGCCGTCGATGCGCATCGACGCGTTTTACGGCGAGCTGATGCGCAAGGTGATGAGCGTGCGCAAAAGCGGGCTGACCTTCGCGCCCGAGGCCGGCACCCAGCGCCTGCGCGACGTCATCAACAAAAACATCACCGAAGCGGAGATTCTCGCCGGCTGCCGTGAAGCGTTCGACAACGGCCGCACATCGCTCAAGCTCTACTTTATGAACGGGCTGCCCACCGAGACCGACGCGGACGTCGAGGGCATCGCCGCGCTCGCGCAGCGCATCGTAGACGCATTCTACGAGACCAAGCGCAACGGCAAGGGCTTCAACGTGACGGTGAGCGTGTCCTGCTTCGTTCCCAAGCCCTTTACGCCCTTCCAGTGGGAGGCGCAGGATTCGATCGCGGCGCTCGAGCGCAAGCAGCAGCTTCTCCGCGACGCCATCCGCACGCGCAAAATCACCTACCACTACCACGACGCGCACGTCTCGTACATAGAAGCCGTGTTCGCGCGCGGCGACCGGCGGCTTTCCCGCGCCATCCTCGAGGCGGTGGACCGCGGGCAGCGGCTGGACGGCTGGGACGAGTTCTTCCGCTTCGATACATGGATGGAAGCCTTCGCCGCCGCGGGCATCGACCCCGATTTCTACGCCGCCCGCCGCCGTCCGTATACGGAGCTGCTGCCGTGGGACCACATCGACTGCGGCGTCAGCCGCGCGTTTCTGGTTCGGGAATCCGAAAAGGCGCGCGCGGGCGTTACGACGCCCGACTGCCGCACCCAGTGCGCCGGCTGCGGCGCCAACCGTCTGGGAGGGACACGTTCATGCTGCCCGTAAGAGTGTTTTTTGAAAAGAAGGATATGGCGCGCTATATCTCGCACCTCGACCTTCAGCGCGCCGTGCGCCGCGCCGTCGAGCGCAGCGGACTGACCGTCCGGCAGACCGAGGGCTTCAACCCGCACCCGAAGATGGTGTTTTCCATGCCGCTTTCGATGTATCAGGAGAGCCTCTGCGAGTTCGTCGATATGGAGATGGACGGCGCCGGCTATGACGAGATCGCCGCGCGGCTGGCGGCGGCGTTTCCGCCGGGCCTGCGCGTGACGGCCGCAGCGGCGCCGGTTTTCCCGGTCAAGCGCATAAAATACGCGGTCTATCGAATAGGTATAGTTACGTCTCTCGCCGCCGCGGAGGCCGAGCGGGCGCTTGCCGGGCCGATGCCCGTGGAAAAGCGCGGCAAATCGGGCGTCCGCACGCTGGACATCCGGCCGCTGATCCGCGACTGTGCCGTCGCGCAGACCGGGGACGGGCTGGCGCTCGACGCAACGGTGGACGCCTCGGGCGAGAGCTATCTCAACCCGTCGTACATCGCCGCGTTCCTCGATCCGGCGGCGGAGGACGTCCGCGTGCTGCGCAGGAGATTCCTGCTGGCCGACGGCGGCACGTTTTGTTAATAGAAAAGACTTGCGCGAAGCGGCGAACAGTGCTATAATATTGGAATAAAACAGGAAAGAAAGGGGCGGGGAGGCATGCATCGGACGGACGGGCGGCGGCTTTGCGCGCTGCTGACGCTGCTGGCGGCGCTTCTGCTGTCCGGCTGCGTCCGGACGCAGCCGCCGGACGAGAGCGATGGCGGGACCGCGCGCCCCGATATGCCCGCGCCCGCGCCGGCCGTCAGCGCCATTGACCTTGCGCACGCCACCGAGGAGCAGCTTTTTTACATCGGCGAGCTGACCGAGGCGCTTCCCGCGCTGCTGGAGGCCGACCGTGCGCTGACCGAGATCTTCGTCTGCGGCCGGCTGTATCTGGAGGGGGATTACGGCGCCGTTGACCCGTATACGCCCTTTCCCGTCGAGCAGGGCGAAAAATACGCCGATTTTGCCGAGATCACCGCGCTGTTCGACGATGCGTTCGGCGCGGGCGGCGCCGGTCGGGAGGAATTCCTGGCCTATCCCGCTTACGGCCGTCCAACCGTCAGCGAGCGGGACGGGGCGACCTATATCACGTCGCATTTCCTGCTGGCGTTTACCGATTTCTTCACCGCCGATGACGTGCAGGTGCTCGACATCAACGCCGCGGGCGCTTCGCTTTACGCGGTGACGCCGGGCGGGCAGGGCGTGTATTTCGGCGCCGTTCGGACGGGGAGCGGCTGGTTTCTGCGGCGCGGCACCTATTTTGCGTACCTCGATGCGCTGCGGGAGGCTGAGCGGACCGCCGACTGGCATTCGTCGCCCGATTTCGACACCGGGATGGACGAGGGCAGCGCTGGCAGCTTGACCGGCCGCTGTCTGATTGTCAATGTTTTCCTGGCCGACCCGGAGAGCGGCTGGAGCGGGGAGGAGGTCTCCCGCGTGCTGGAAATGCTCGGCGAGGGGACGGCCTTCCTCAACGCGTCGGCGGCGGCCGAGGGTGTGGAGCTGTCCCTGACCTGCACCGGCGAGGCGGATTCCCTGTACTTCCGCACGGAAACGGTTTTGCCTTCGGACTATATGGATTTCGGCTGGACGGGCGGAATCTTCGACGGCGGACTGGAGCCGTTCGTGCGCCGGAGCGTCGACATCGACGCGTACGACAGCTATTGCGTTATGCTGCATGTGAACAAGCAGGGCCGCAGCTACGCGCTCTCCTGCAACAGCGCGTATTATGACTACCGGCTGTATGCGGCCGAACGCTGCGTGATGTACTACACGGCCGACGATACCTACGAATACGCGCCGAACGTGAGCATGTATATGCACGAGATGCTCCACCTGTTCGGTGCGGAGGATCTCTATGTGCCGTATCTTGCGGCGGGCGAGGACAAACGCATTGAAGCCTATTGTCCCGGCGAGCTGATGCGGTATGTGCCGACGGACATCCAGGAAACCTCGCTGTCGCCGTACACGATGTTCCGCATCGGCTGGCGCAATCGGCTCGACAGACAGTTTGCGGCTTTTGCGGATTGAACAGCGAATCAAAAAAACGGCTGCGCGCGCCGCGGCCGAACGGAGGTTGAAAGGCGAATGGAAACACAGCCGGTTTACAGGCGGGTGCTCGTCAAGCTCAGCGGCGAGGCGCTCGGCGGAACAGACGGCATCTTCGACAATGCCCGATTGGAGGAAATCTGCGCCCAGCTCAAGCGCGTCGCCGACCTCGGCACCGAGGTCGCCGTCGTCATCGGCGCGGGCAACATCTGGCGGGGCGCGCGGCAGGCGGGCCTGCACATCGACCGCGTGCGCGGCGACCACATGGGAATGCTGGCCACCGTCATCAATTCGCTCGCGGTACAGGATTATCTGCTCAAGGCCGGGCTGGAGACCGAGGTGCTTTCGGCCATCCCGATGGCGCAGGTCTGCGGCGTGTACGACCAGTATAAGGCGGACGCGCTCCTGCGCGCCGGCAAGGCGGTCATCATCGCCTGCGGCGTGGGGTATCCCTATTTCTCGACCGATACGGGCATGGTTCTGCGCGCCGCCGAATTGAAGGCCGACGCGGTGCTGTCCGCCAAGGCCGTCGATTATGTGTACGATAAGGACCCGAAGAAGTACCCCGACGCCAAGCGCTACGAGGCGCTGACCTACGCCGAGCTGATCGAAAAGAATTTGCAGGTCATCGACGGCACGGCCGGCGCGTTCGCGCGCGACAACAATCTGCGCATCCTGCTCTTCTCGCTCGCCGAGCCGGAGAATCTATATAAGGCCGCTTCGGGCGGGCGGGTCGGCACCGTCATTACGAACTGAAAAACAAAAGAGAAAAGGAGCAACCGATATGAAGCTGGACACCAAAGCCTTTGAGGACAAAATGAAAAAAACCATCGCCGTGCTGGAGGAGGAATTCGCCTGCATCCGCATCGGCCGCGCCAGCGCGCGCGTGCTGGACAAGATCACCGTCCCCTATTACGGCACGCCGACGGCCGTCGACGGCGTGGCGACCGTGAAGGCTGTCGACGCGCGCACGCTCGCCATCACCCCGTGGGAGACGAACATGCTCAAGGAGCTGGAGAAGGCCATCCAAGCCTCGGACATCGGCATCACGCCGCAAAACGACGGCAAGTGCCTGCGGCTGGTGTTCCCCGCGCTCACCGAGGAGCGCCGGAAGGAACTGACCAAGCAGACCGCCAAAATGGGCGAGGAGGCGAAGGTCGCCGTCCGCAACATCCGCCGCGAGGCCAACGACAAGGCGAAGGAAATGAAGAAGAATTCCGAGATGACCGAGGACGAGCAGAAGGCCAGCGAAAAAATCGTGCAGGACCTCGCCGACCGCTATGTCAAAGAGGTCGACGCCGCGGTCGAGAAGAAAAACAAGGAGATTATGGAGCTGTAATGCGTCTGCCGTTTCGCCGCAAGAGCAAGCTGCCGTCCGTGCTGCCGGCGCACCTTGCCGTGATTATGGACGGCAACGGCCGCTGGGCGTCGCGCCGCGGCCTGCCGCGCAGCGCGGGTCATAAGGCGGGCTTTGACAACTTCGTCAAAACCGTCGAGTTCTGCGCGGCGGCAGGAATCGGGTATTTGACGGTTTACGCGTTTTCCACCGAGAACTGGAACCGCAGTGACGACGAGGTCGGCGCGCTGATGCGCATTATGAAGGACGCCATCGTCGAGTACGTCCCCACGCTGCGCGAGCGGAACATCCGCCTGCGCATTCTGGGCGACCTTTCGCGCTTCGAGCCGGACGCGCGCGCGGGGCTGGAGGACAGCGTCGCCGCGCTGGCGGGGAACACGGGGATGACGCTGTCGGTCGCGCTTTCCTACGGCGGGCGGGACGAGATCGTCGCCGCCGCGCGGAAGGCGGCCGCCGCGGGCGAAATCACGAAGGAGACGCTTTCGGCGCACCTCTACACCGCCGGCATGCCCGACCCCGATCTCATCATCCGCACCAGCGGCGAGCTGCGCGTGTCCAATTTCCTGCTCTGGCAGAGCGCGTACAGCGAATATTATTTCACCCCGACCCTTTGGCCCGATTTCGGGCGCGAGGCGCTATGCCGCGCCCTGTGGGATTACAGCGCCCGCAAGCGCCGCTTCGGCCGCGCGTGAGGGACCTCCATTTGTAAGGGATTTGATTGTCATGACCAAAAGAATCGCAACCGCCGTCGTCGCGCTGGCGCTGTTCGTGCCCGTGCTGTATTTCGCCGGCACATGGGTATATCCGGCCGTGGTCGCGCTGCTCGGCGCGGTCGCCGTCTGGGAGATGCTCGGCTGCATCGGCGTGCGCGCGCGTCTGTTCCTCTCGCTGCCCTCGGCGCTGCTCGCCGTCGCCGCGCCGCTGCTGGCGCGGATCTGTCCGGACGCGCTTTATCCGCTGTATCTCGTCTACGGGCTGTATCTGCTGTTTGCGTCGGTGCTGTTCTATTCCAAGACCGAGTTTGTCACGCTGGCCAAAACGGCGTTTACGATGCTGTTCGTCACCTTCGGCTTTGCCTCGCTCGTCCTTGTGCGCGACGCCGAGCCGCTGCGCTATCTGCTGATCTTCGTCGCCGCGTGGTCGACCGACACCTTCGCGCTCTTTGCCGGCAAGCTGTTCGGCCGCCGCAAGCTCTGCGAGCACATCAGCCCCAAAAAGACGGTCGCGGGCGCCGTCGGCGGCGTAATCGGCTGTATCGCCGCGTTCGCCGTCTACGCGCTGGCCGTCGGGCTGCTGTATGACATATGGGAAACATGGGAAAATTACCTGCTGCTGGCGTTGCTGGCCGTCTGCGGCTCGCTCGTGTCGATGCTGGGCGATCTGGCGGCCTCGGTCATCAAGCGCGCCTTCGGCGTGAAGGATTACGGCAATATATTCCCCGGGCACGGCGGCGTGCTCGACCGCTTTGACAGCATCCTGCCGCTCGGCATCGCCGCTGCGGCGCTGCTGGCGGTGAACGCGCTGTGACGGGCGGGGTCGTCGTCCTCGGGGCGACCGGCTCGGTCGGCCGTCAGGCGTTGGACGTGCTGCGCGCGCGGGGGGAGCGTCCCCGCATATTGACCGCAAACCGCGACGCGGCGGGGCTGGCCGCGCTCTGTCGGGAATTTCTGCCCGACGAATGCGTCATCGGGGACGATGGATACAAGGTGCTCAAGCTGCTGCTGGCCGACACGCCGGTGCGCGTGTCCGCCGGCCGTGAAGCGCTCTGCCGCGCGGCGGCGCTGCCCGGTCGGCCGGTCGTGCTCAACGCTGTCGTCGGCGTCGGCGGCCTGCTGCCCACGCTGGCGGCGATTCGCGCGGGGAATACCGTCGCGCTGGCGAACAAGGAGACGCTCGTCGCCTACGGCACGCAGGTGATGCGCGAATCGCGCGCGCATAACGCGCCCATCCTGCCGGTGGACAGCGAGCATTCCGCCATTTTCCAATGCCTGCGCGGCGAGGAAGGAAACGGCGTGCGCCGGCTGCTGCTGACGGCGTCGGGCGGCCCGTTTTACGGCAAAACGCGCGACGAGCTGCGCGCCGTCACGCCGGCGCTGGCGCTGGCGCACCCGAGCTGGCGGATGGGGCCGAAAATCACGGTCGATTCGTCCACGCTGATGAACAAGGGCTTTGAGATCATCGAGGCGGCGCACCTGTTCGGCCTGCCGCAGCAGGCGGTCGAGGTACTCATTCACCGCGAGAGCATCGTGCATTCGATGGTCGAATTTGCCGACGGCGCCGTCAAGGCGCAGCTTTCGAAGCCGGACATGCGCCTGTGTATCCAGTACGCGCTCACCTATCCGGCGCGCTGTCCCTCGCCGGTCGAGCCGCTCTCCTTCGCGGGGCTGACGCTCGGCTTTGAAACGCCGGACACGGACACGTTTTTCCTGCTGCGGGCGGCGCGCGAGGCGTTTGACCGCGGCGGGAACGCCTGCGCGGCGCTCAACGGCGCCAACGAGGCCGCCGTCGCCGCTTTTTTGGCCGGCCGACTCGGGTATCTGGAGCTGTTTGAGCTTGTCGCGCGCGCGGCCGACGAGGTGCCGTATATCGCCGAGCCGTCACTGGAGGATATTTTGGAAACCGACCGCGCGGCGCGCGCGTATGTGAACGGAGGCTGCATTTGAACACAGTAGTGACGATTCTGGTAACGATTCTGATTTTCGGACTGTTGATTTTCATACATGAGCTGGGGCATTATATCGCCGCGCGTATCTTTCACGTCGGCATCAAGGAGTTTGCCATCGGCATGGGGCCGAAGCTGTTCTCCCGCCGCGGCAAGCATAACGTCTTTTCGGTGCGCGCGCTGCCCATCGGCGGCTTCGTGTCGATGGTCGGCGAGTATGCCGACGACCGTGAGGAGGACTTGGACGAGGCCGACCGCGGCAAAACGCCGCTGAACACGATTCCCGTCTGGCGGCGCATCGTCATCTGCCTTGCCGGTCCGCTGATGAACGTGCTGCTCGGCATGCTCGTGATGAGCCTTGTCGTCGTGAGCACGCCGGTGCTCGGCTCGACGACGGTCGCCCAATTTGTAGAGGGCAGCACGAGCGACGCCTCCGGCCTTCGGCCGGGCGATACGATTTTAGAGGTCGCCGGGCAGAAGATCCATGTGATTATCGAATTGAATTACGTCATCGCCGTCGACGGCATCGAGCCGGTCGACGTGCTCGTCGAGCGCGACGGGGAGGAGGTGCTGCTCCGAAACGTCAGCTTCCCGGTCACGGACGAGGACGGCGTGGCGCTGGCCAACCGCGATTTTGCGGTCTACCGCGCGGAAAAGACGGCGGGCGAGGTGGTCTATCAGGCGTTCTGGCAGTCGGTGGCGACGATAGAGCTGACCGTCGATTCGCTGGTCGACACCTTCCGCGGCCGCTACGGGATAAGCGCGCTCTCCGGCCCTATCGGCATCGGCGAGCAGGTCGGCGAGGTGATCCAGAGCACCGAGGGCGCCGCCGCCACGCTGCGGGATCTGGCGAGCATGATGGTGCTGATTTCGATGAGTTTGGGCGTGTTCAACCTGCTGCCCATCCCCGTGCTCGACGGCGGCCGCATCCTGTTCTATATCATTGAGGGCATCCGCCGCAAGCCGATGGACCCGAAGTACGAGAACGCCGTCAGCGCGGTGTTTATGCTGTTCCTGCTGGTGCTGATGGCTGTGATTGCGTTCAAGGACATCATCGGGCTGTTCTGATTCGGAGGGGGCGAAACGTCTATGAGAAGGCAAAGCAAAACAGTCACGGTGCGCGGCGTCGCCATCGGCGGCGGCAGCCGCGTCACGGTGCAGTCGATGACGAACACCGATACGGCCGACCGCGACGCGACGCTCGCGCAGATCCGCGCGCTGGAGCGCTGCGGCTGCGACATCGTGCGGTTTACGGTGAATTCCGCCGCCGCCGTCGCCAATATCCCCTATTTTTTAGAGCATACGCCGCTGCCGCTGGTGGCGGACATCCATTTCGATTATAAGCTTGCGATCGACGCGGCCGAAGCCGGAATCTCGAAAATCCGCATCAACCCCGGCAACATCGGGGACGACGACCGTGTGCGCGCCGTCGCCCGCACCTGCGCGCGGCTGGGCGTGCCGGTGCGCGTGGGCGTCAACGGCGGGTCGCTGGAAAAGCAGATCGCCGCAAAATACGGCGCACCGACGGCCGAGGCGCTGGCCGAGAGCGCACTCGAAAACATCCGGCGTCTGGAGCGCTTCGGGTTCGACGAGCTGGTCGTGTCGGTCAAATCCTCCGACGTAAAGCTGATGATCGAGGCCAACCGCCTCATCGCCGCGGCCTGCCCGTATCCGCTGCATCTCGGCGTGACCGAGGCGGGGCCGCGCCGCACGGGGCTGGTCAAGGGCGCCATCGGCATCGGCGCGCTGCTGGCCGACGGCATCGGCGATACGATTCGCGTTTCGCTCTCCGATGACGTGACCGAGGAGGTCGAGGCCGGCAGAAGCATCCTGCGCGCGCTCGGTCTGACGGGCGGGGTCAACCTCATCTCCTGCCCGACGTGCGGCCGCTGCCGTACAGACTTAATCTCGAAGGCGCGCGCGCTCGAAAAGCGGCTGGCCGCCATCCGCACCGACCGCGTCGTCAACGTCGCGCTGATGGGCTGCGCCGTCAACGGCCCGGGCGAGGCTGCGGGCGCGGACCTCGGCTGCGCCTGCGGAAACGGCGACGCGCTGCTGTTTGTCGGCGGCAAAACGGTCGGCCGGATCAACGAAAACGAAATTGAGGAGACGCTGGTTGCGGAAGTGGAGAAGTGGCTGGCAGGGAAAACGGGATGATGAAGGAAAAATTTTTCAGGCAGTTCAAACGATATGAAGCGAGCGCCGCCGCAATGGGGGCGCTGGACGCGCTGCTCGAATACACGCCCCGCATGGACGTCGAGAACCGCCGCGTCACCTGCGAGCTGAAGCTGTCCAGACGGGTCGCCGCTTCTATTCTGTTTGAGATTGCCGACGGAATCAAGGCCGCATACGAGCTGAGCTTCGTCCGTCTGTATCCCCGATACGACAGCGCCCTGTTTTCCGCCGCCTGCATCGACGACCTGATTGAAACGCTCTGCCGCAGCACCGAGAAGATCGGCCGCGGCTTTTTTGACGACTGCACCTACGAATACGACGCGTCCGCCGCCACGGTCACCATCCGCCTGCGCGACGGGATGAACGCCGCGATGCTCAACAGCGACGGCGCCGACCGCTTCCTGCACGACTGCGTGCGGCAGGAGTTCGGGCTCGACGTCCGATTTGTGCTTCTCGGTGAGGTCGGCGACATCACCGAGCTCGAGCATGTGGGGGAGGCGCGCCGGCAGCTCAGCAGGCAGTACGCCGAAGCCGTCGCGCGCACGGCCGCTCCCGCCGCCGAGCGCGACGAGCCGCGCGTGGAAAAGGACAAGTCCTTCGCCCCCGTTGAGGGCGAGCCGGATTTTGAATACCTCAACGACGAAAAAACGCTCGTCCGCAGCGGACGGATCGTCTTTGACCTCGAGGGCGCGGAGCTTCTGTACGGCCGCGCGCCCTGCCTGCCCCTGCGCCCGATTCGGGACATCCGCGACAACGCCTCCTGCGCTTTCCTCGGCCGCGCCTTCATGGAGGAGGAGCGCGAAAGCCGCGACTATACCAAGCGCACGATCAAGCTGTATCTCACCGATCTGGAATCGTCGGTGATCGCGCGCTTCAGCATCGCCAGCACCGAGCCGCTCGACGTGTCCAAAACGCCGGCCTATTACCTCGTCGAAGGGAAAGCGGGCTACGACCAGTACGAGGGCGAGACGGTGGTGCGCCTTCAGTCGCTGTCGCGCGTGAAAAACGTCATCCGCGCCGACGGCCATCCTACGCCGCGCGTGGAGCTGCATCTGCATACCAATATGTCCGCCGTCGACGCGCTCTGCGATCCCGCCGAGGTGCTGCGCGTCGCGGAAAGCCGCGGCATGCCCGCCGTCGCCATCACCGACCACGGCAACGTGCAGGCCTATCCCGAGGTGATGAAGGCGCGCAAGAAATATAAGAACGTCAAGCCGCTCTACGGCATGGAGGGCTATCTGGTCGACGATACCGCGCGCGCCGTGTTCGGCTACCGGCTCGGCACCAATCTGGCGCTGACGGATACCGAGTTCGTCGTGTTCGACATCGAGACGACCGGCCTGTCGCCCAAGACCTGCGGCATCACCGAAATCGGCGCGGTCGTGTACAAAAACGGCGAGGTCGAATCGGTGTTTGAAACCTACGTCAACCCCGGCATGCCCATCCCCGAGAACATCGTCCAACTGACCGGCATCACCGACGAAACGGTCGCCGACGCCCCGCCGGAGGCGGAGGCGGTGCAGGCGTTTCTGGATTTTGCCAAGGACCGCATGCTCATCGCGCACAACGCCAACTTCGACGTCGGCTTCATCCGCTCGGTGTGCGAGCGGAACGGGATGCGGTTCGACAATACATATCTCGACACCGTTTCGCTTTCGCGCTACCTCAACCGCAGCCTTGCGCGCCATACCCTTGATTCGCTGCGCGACCATTATAAGCTGGGCGCGTTCAACCATCACCGCGCCAGCGACGATACGCGCATGCTGGCGAAAATCTTCGCCTGTATGGCCGACCAGCTCGAAAAGGACGGCGTCAAGACCATCGACGAGATGCTCAACGCGATGGCCGGCAGCGCCGACCCCAAGCGGCTGCGTCCCTACCACGTCAGCATCCTCGTGGCCAGCGCCGCGGGACTGAAAAATCTGTATAAAATGATCTCGGATTCCTATATCAGCTACTACTACCGCTATCCGAGACTGCCGAAAACCCTCATCGCCGAGAACCGCGACGGACTGCTCATCGGCTCCGCCTGCGAGGCGGGCGAGCTGTATCAGGCCGTGCTCGACGGCAAGCCCGACGGCGAGCTGGAGAAAATCGCCTCCTTTTATGATTACTTTGAAATCATGCCGCGCTGCAACAATCAGTTTTTGATCGACGAAAAACGCGTCGGAACCGACCAGGCCAGCGGCATGGCCGAGCTGGAGCGGCTCAACCGCCGCATCGTCGAGCTGGGCGAGAAGCTGGGCAAGCCGGTCGTCGCCACCGGCGACGTGCATTTTCTGGACAAGGAGGATGAAATCTACCGCCAGATTCTCCAGTTCGGCATGAAATTCGGCGACGCGATGCGCGAGACCTCGCTGTATCTGAAAACGACCGACGAGATGCTGGAGGAATTCTCCTACCTCGGCGCGGACAAGGCCTTCGAGGTGGTCGTGACCAATACCCGTGCCATCGCCGACCGCATCGACGGCGGCATCAAGCCCATCCCCGACGGACAGTATACCCCCAAAATCGAGGGCGCGGAGGAGGAGCTGACCACCTGCTGCTATGACCGCGCGCGGGAGATGTACGGCGACCCGCTGCCGAAGCTCGTCGCCGAGCGGACGGAAAAGGAGCTTTCCTCCATCATTAAAAACGGGTTCGCGGTGCTCTACATCATCGCGCGCAAGCTCGTTATGAACAGCGAGAGTCAGGGCTATCTCGTCGGCTCGCGCGGCTCGGTCGGCTCGTCGGTCATCGCCACGCTCTGCGGCGTTTCGGAGGTCAACCCGCTGCCGCCGCACTACCGCTGCCCGAAGTGCCGCCATTCCGAGTTCTTCACCAACGGCGAGGTGGGCAGCGGCTTCGACCTGCCGCCGAAGAATTGTCCGGCGTGCGGCACGCCGATGCTGATGGACGGACACGACATCCCGTTCGAGACCTTCCTCGGCTTCCACGGCGAGAAGGCGCCGGACATCGACCTCAACTTCTCCGGCGACAATCAGGCCGACGCGCACAAATACACCGAGGTGCTTTTCGGTAAGGAGAACATTTTCCGCGCCGGCACCGTCGGCACCATCGCCTCCAAAACCGCCTATGGCTTTGTTAAAAAGTTTCTGGAGGAAAAGGGGTTGACGCTGACCAAGGCGGAGGAAAACCGCCTCATCAGCGGCTGCGTCGGCATCAAGCGCACGACGGGACAGCATCCGGGCGGCATCGTCGTCATCCCCAAGGAGTACCAGATTTACGATTTCACGCCCATCCAGCACCCCGCCGACAAGGACAGCAGCGGCGTCATCACCACCCACTTCGCGTTCGAATATCTGCACGACACGCTGCTCAAGCTGGACATCCTCGGCCACGATGTACCAACCTTTTATAAGGTGTTCGAGGATTACACCGGCATCGACATCCGCACCGTTCCGATGAACGACCCCGAGGTGATGGAGCTGTTCAACTCCACCAAGCCGCTCAAGCCGCGGGAGGACACCGGCTGCGAGCTGGGCGCGCACGCGCTGCCCGAGATTACGCCCTATGTGATGCAGATGATGCAGACGGCCAAGCCCAAGACCTTCGCCGACCTGCTGCAGATTTCCGGCCTGTCCCACGGGACGGGCATCTGGCTGGGCAACGGCGAGGAGCTGATCAAAAACGGCACCTGCACCATCAAGGAAATCATCGGAACGCGCGATTCGATTATGCTCTACCTCATTCAGAAGGGCGTGGACTACTCGATGGCCTTCAAAATTATGGAATCGGTCCGCAAGGGCAAGGGCTTGACCGAGGAGATGGAAACGGCGATGCGCGGAAGCGCCGTCCCCGAGTGGTATATCGAATCCTGCAAGAAAATTCGGTACATGTTCCCCAAATCGCACGCAGCCGCTTATATGATGGGCACGCTGCGGCTCGGCTGGTGCAAGGTCCACCGCCCGGTCGAGTATTACGCGACCTATTTCACCGTCAAGCCCGAGGGCTTCGACGCTTCCATTGCCGCCGGCGGGATGAAGGCGGTGCGCAAAAAAATCGTCGAGCTGGAAAACAGCGAGGAAACGAACAAAAAGGACGCCGATACGCTCGTCTGCCTGCAGGTCATCCGCGAGATGTTCGCACGCGGCTACGAGTTCCTGCCGGTCGACGTCTATAAGTCGCACGCGTATCGCTTCGTCCCCGAAAACGGGAAGATTCGCATGCCCTTCTCCGCGCTCGTCGGGCTGGGCGAGACCGCCGCGCAGAACATCTACGACGCCATCCGAAACGGCCGCGCCACCACGCTCGAGGAGCTGAAAACCGTCGCCTCGCTGACGAAAAACGTCGTCGAGATCCTGCGCAGCAACGACTGCCTCGGCGGCCTGCCCGAGTCGGATCAGATGACGCTGTTCTGAAAATCCCCCTTGACAACGAGCCTCAAATGTGATACTATGATATCATACTAAAGTGAAAAGCCGGTGAACCTGACGATGGAAAAGACGAAAATAACCGTTCCCAACGGCACGCGCGACCTGATTTTTGAAGAGGTCACGGCCGAGCGCGAGCTGGAGGGGCGGATCGACGGCCTGCTCGACGTGCTGGGCTACCGCCCGGTGCGCACGCCGTCTGTGGAATACTACGATTTGTTCGACCAGAGCAACCGCTATATCGATGAAACGCAGATGTATAAGCTCACCGACGGCGACGGCCGTCTGATCGTGCTGCGGCCGGACAACACCGCGCCCATCGCGCGGCTGGTCAGCTCGAAGCTGCACGCGGAGCCGCTGCCGCTGCTTATCCGCTACGGCCAGCGCGTGTTCCGCAGCAGCGCGGCCTATAACGCGCTGCGCCATGAGGTGCTGCAATACGGCGTGGAGGTCATCGGCGGCGACCGGCGGAGCGAGGATCTGCGCGTCCTCTTCACGGCGTTCGAGACGCTTTCGCTCTGCGGCGGCGATTATAAAATCGAAATCGGCCATGCGCAGTTCTTCGACGCGCTCATCGATACGCTGGAGCTTTCCGCCGACGAAAAGAAGGCGGTCAAGGCGTATCTGGCGGCCAAGAATTCGTCGATGATGCCGTTCGGCGTCTCGGCGGGGCAGTCCCGCGCGCTGGACATCGCCCGCAGACTGCCGCGGCTGTGCGGCGGCGCGGAGGTGCTGGAGGAATCCCGCCGGCTGGCGGGTGGCAGCGGCCGCGCGGCGGAGATTGTCGATTATGTGGAAAGCGTGTACAACGCCTTCATCGAAAGCGGCTATGCGGACCGCATCATCATCGATATGGGCATCGTGCAGCGCATCGAATACTATACGGGCCTCGTGTTTAAGGGCTATATCGGCGGCATCGGCGCGCCGGTGCTTTCGGGCGGCCGCTACGACCAGCTTTATTCCGGCTTCGGCCGCGAAAGAACCGCCTGCGGCTTCGCGTTGGACGTGTCCGACGTCGCCGCATCGCGCGCCGTGTCCCGTAAGGAGCCGGCCGAACCGCCGCTGGATTTCTCGGCGGGCAGCGCCAGCATCGCGGCGGCTAAGGCGTTTTTGGAGAAGGGAGGGCGGCGCCGGTGATCCGCATCGCACTGACAAAGGGGCGCATCGAAAAAAGCGCGCTCGAGATTCTCAAGGCCTGCGGCTACGACGTCGGCGAGCTGGAGGCGAAGGGGCGCAAGCTCATCTTCCGCACCGGCAATCTGGAAATCGTGCTGGCCAAGGCCGCGGACGTCATCACCTATATCGACCGCGGCGTCTGCGACGTCGGGTTTGTCGGCAGCGACACCATCAACGAGCACGGCGGGAATTTCTATGAGATGCTCGACCTCGGCTTCGGCGTCTGCCGCTTCGCGCTCGCCGGGCTGCGCGGACAGGATTTTTACAGCGGCTACCAGCATAAGGTCGTGGCGACGAAATACCCCGTCGTCGCGCGCAAGTATTTCAGCGAAAAGGGCGTGGACTGCGAAATCGTCCGCATCGACGGCTCGGTTGAGCTGGCGCCCCTGCTCGGGCTGGCGGACGCCATCGTCGACATCGTCGAGACGGGCGCGACCCTGCGCGAGAACGGTCTGGAGGTCTACGAGGACATCCTGCCCGTGTCGGCGCGCTGCATCGTCAACGCCGTTTCCATCAAGCTCAAGAACGCGGAGATCGGGGAATTCCTGCGCCGCGTAGAGGAGGCAAAGGCATGAAAATTTTTGCATATAAGGACGTCGGAGCGCTCTACGAGCTGCTGGAAAGCCGCACGCGGCGCGGCAACGCCGAGATCAGCGGCCGCGTGGCTTCGATCCTCGCGCGCGTGGCCGAGGGCGGCGACGCGGCGGTGAAGGCCGTCACGAGGGAGACCGACGGCGTCGAGCTTGCGTCGCTCGAGCTGCCTGCGGCCGAGCTGGACCGCTTGGCCGCGCAGACGCCGCCGGCGCTCTACGAAACGATGGAGAAGGCTGCGGCCAATATCCGCCGCTATCACGAAAAGCAGAAAAGCACGGGCTACGAGCTGCGCGAGCCGGGCAGACTGCTCGGCCGCATCGTCCGCCCGCTTCGGCGCGTCGGCGTGTACGTCCCCGGCGGGACGGCGGCGTATCCCTCCACCGTGCTGATGAACTGCATCCCCGCCGCCGTGGCCGGGGTGGAGGAAATCGTCATTGCCACCCCGCCCAAGCGCGGGGGCATCGCGCCCGCAGTCGCGGCGGCGGCGAAGATCGCCGGCGTCGGCCGTGTGGTCACCGTCGGCGGCGCGCAGGCGGTCGCCGCGCTCGCATACGGCACCGAGACGCTGCCGCGCGTCGATAAGATTGTCGGCCCGGGCAACATCTACGTCGCCGAGGCGAAAAAGCAGCTCTTCGGCCGCGTGGACATCGATATGATCGCCGGCCCGAGCGAGGTGCTGATCGTCGCCGACGAATCGGCCGATGCGGACTTCGCCGCCGCCGACCTGCTGTCTCAGCTTGAGCACGACGCGTTCGCCTCCGCCATCCTCGTCACCACCTCCGCGCCGCTGGCCGAGCGGGTCGGTAAAGCGCTGGAGGCGCAGGCGGCGAAGCTGTCGCGCACCGAAATCGTTTCGCAGTCGCTCGGCGCGTACTGCGCCGCCGTCCTCTGCGGCAGTCTGGACGAGGCGTTTGCGGTCGCGAACGAAATCGCGCCCGAGCATCTTGAAATCCTTACCGCCGATCCGTCGGGCGACCTTGTGCGCGTGCGCAACGCGGGCAGCGTCTTTCTCGGCGCCTATACGCCCGAACCGCTCGGCGATTATTTCGCGGGCACCAACCACGTCCTGCCGACCAACGGCACCGCGCGCTTCTCCTCGCCGCTGTCGGTGGACGATTTTGTGAAGAAAATGAGCTATCTGCAATATGACCGCGCATCGCTGCTCGACGCGGCGGCGGATATCATCCGCTTCGCCGAATGCGAGGGATTGGACGCGCACGCCGAGAGCGTGCGCATCCGCACCCGCGAAAAGCCGTCCGAGTCCGAAAAGTTGTCTGTGGGAGGGGAGATGTCCGAATGATTGCGCGCATTCCCGAAAAGCTGCAAAGCAAAGAGCCGTACACGCCGGTGACGGCCGGCTATTCCATCCGGCTGGATGCGAACGAAAGCCCGTATAACGTCTCCGCCGAGCTGCGGGAGGATATGAAGCGGGCGCTCGACGACATCGATTTCAACCGCTATCCCGACCCGCTGGCCGCCGACCTCTGCAAAGCGTTCGCGCGGGCGTACGGCATCCGAAGCTCCTATGTGACCGCCGGAAACGGCTCGGACGAGCTGATCGGGCTGATCCTTTCCTCTTTTCTGGAAAAGGGAGAGGGCGTCACCGTGGCGCTGCCGGATTTCTCCATGTACGCGTTTTACGCTTCGCTGTCCGAGGAAAAGCTGCATGTGTTCAAGCGCGACGGCGCGCCGACGCTCGACGGCCTGCGCGCGTTCGTGCGGGAGACGGGCAGCGCGGCGGTGATCTTCTCCAACCCCTGCAACCCGACCGGGCAGGGCTATGACCGCAAGAGCGTTTTGCAGTTCGTCCTCTCGACGGACGCGCTCTGCATCATCGACGAAGCGTATATGGACTTCTGGGACCAGAGCATCCTTGCCGACGCGCCGTGGCTGGAAAACGCGTTCGTGCTGCGGACGCTTTCCAAGGTCTTCGGCGCCGCCGCGCTGCGGCTGGGCTTCGCCGTGGCCAACGCAAAGCTGACGGCCGCGCTGCGCACGGCGAAAAGCCCGTATAACGTCAACGCCGTCTCGCAGGCGTTCGGCAAGCTGCTGCTCGAGCGGCGGGACGCCGACCGCAGCGCCGAGCTGGCGGGGGCGGCGCGCAGACTGCGGAAGGCGCTGCTGTCCTATTTCCCCGGCATCCCGGAAACGGTTACCAACTTTGTGTATATCGAAACGCCGCAGGCGTCCGAAATCGCCGCTTATCTGGCCTCGCGCGGGATCGCCGTGCGGGTGTTCCCGAACGCGCTGCGCATCACGGCGGGCAGCAGCGCGGAGAACGACGCGCTGCTCGCGGCGCTGCGGGATTATTTTGAAAAATAAAAGAATAAGGAAAGGAACGTGAACCCTATGCCGACCGTCAGACAGTCGCTTGTCGAACGCAATACCTCCGAAACGCAGATCCGTCTCGCGCTCCGGCTGACCGAGGGGACGCCGGGCAGCCTGATCGGAAGCTGCGGGATCGGCTTCCTCGACCATATGCTGCGCGCGGTCTGCGTGCATGGCGGGATGGATATCGAGCTGCAAATGCACGGCGATTTGGAGGTGGACTGCCACCATTCCGCCGAGGACCTCGGCATCGCCTTCGGGCAGGCCTTCCGACAGGCGGCGGGGGACAAGAATTCCCTCTGCCGCTACGGCGAGTCGTTCGTGCCGATGGACGAGAGTCTGGCCCGCACCGTGCTGGATATCTCCGGCCGCCCCTACCTCGTGTTCGACTGCGCATGGAGGAACGAGCGCGTCGGCGGGCTGGATCTGTGCATGATCCGCGAGTTCTTCTACGCCTTCTCCTATTCGGCGTGCGTGACTCTGCACATGACGCTGTTGTACGGCGAAAACGACCACCATAAGGCCGAGGCGCTGTTCAAATCCTTCGCGCGCGCGCTCCGGACGGCATCTAGGCTGCGGACGGGCGGCGTGCTTTCGACGAAAGGAATCTTATGCTGACGATTATCGATTATTCTATGGGCAATCTCCATTCGGTCGGCAACGCGCTCGACCGCCTGGGCGTGCCGTATCGAATCAGCGCTTCCCCTGAAGCGCTTGAATCGGCGGACGGGCTGATCCTGCCCGGCGTCGGCGCGTTCCCCGACGCGGTGCGCTGCCTGAAGGAAAAGGGGCTGTTCGAGCCGCTCCGCGCCCGCGCCGCGGCCGGCACGCCGCTGCTGGGCATCTGTCTGGGGATGCAGCTTCTTTTCGAAACGGGGCTGGAGCACAGCCGCACGGAGGGCTTGGGGCTGATCGCCGGCGAGGTCGTTCCCATCGACGGGCATGGCGAGAAAATCCCGCACATCGGCTGGAACAGCCTGACCTTCGACGCCGCCGACCCGATACTGGACGGCGTGACGGACGGCGCGTTCGTCTACTTCGTGCATTCCTTCCGCGCGCAGACCGCGCCGGCGCACGTCCTCGCGCACACCTTCTACGGCGAGCCGATTCCCGCCGTGGTGCGGGGGACGGGGAACGTGTACGGGATGCAGTTCCACCCCGAAAAGAGCCACGACGTCGGCCTGCGGCTGCTGGCGAATTTTTGTAAACTGACCGAAAACGGAGGGACGCGGACATGATCGTATTACCGGCCATCGACCTGCTCGGCGGGAACTGCGTGCGGCTGGTCCGCGGCGCATACGACACCGCCTCCAAGGTCGCGGCGGACGCGCTGGAGACGGCGCGCGCGTTCCGCGCGTCGGGCGCGGAATACCTGCATATGGTTGACCTTGACGGCGCGCGGGACGGCCGCGCCGCCCGCAGGAATCGGGACACGGCGCTCGCCGTCGCGAAGGCGCTGGACATCCCCGTCGAGCTGGGCGGCGGCATCCGGCGGCTGGAGGACATCGAGGAGTTGCTCGGCGGCGGCATCTCGCGCGTGATTCTCGGCTCGGCGGCGGCGGACGAGGCGTTCCTCGCCCGCGCGGCGGAGCGGTACGGCGACCGGCTGGCCGTCGGCGTGGACGCGCGGCAGGGCCGCGTCGCCTTCAACGGCTGGACGCAGGACTCGGGCGAGGACTACATCGCGTTCGCCGCGCGCGCGGCCGCGTTGGGCGTGCGCAACATCATCTTTACCGATATCGACTGCGACGGCACGCTTTCGCATCCCAACTTCGCGCAGCTTGAAGCGCTCGCGCAGGCGGTGGAGGTTGACATCACTGCGTCCGGCGGCATCGCGGACATCACGGACATCGAACGGCTGGCCGCGATGGGCATGTACGGCGCCATCTGCGGCAAAAGCATCTACGCCGGCACGCTCGATCTGGCGGCGGCGGTCAAAGCGGGGAAAGCATATGGAAAATAAGCTCTGCAAGCGCATCATTCCCTGCCTGGACGTCAAGGACGGACGGGTGGTCAAGGGCGTGAACTTCGTTTCGCTCGCCGACGCGGGCGACATCGTCGAAAACGCCAGATATTACAACGACGAGGGCGCCGACGAAATCGTGTTTCTCGACATCACCGCCTCGCATGAGAACCGCAAGACCTTCGCGTCGCTCGTCGAGCGCGCGGCGCGCGAGCTGTTCATCCCGCTGACCGTCGGCGGCGGCATTTCCTCGGTGGAGGACTTCCGCACGCTGCTGCTGGCCGGCGCGGACAAAATCTCGGTCAATTCCGCCGCGGTGCGCGACAAGACGCTGCTTTCGCGCGCGGCGGATAAGTTCGGCAGCCAGTGCGTGGTCTGCGCCATCGACGCCAAGCGCAGGGGAGACGGCTATACGGTCTATCTCAACGGCGGCCGCATCGACACCGGCATCGACGCCGTCGAGTGGGCGGCCGAGGCCGAACGCTGCGGCGCGGGCGAGCTGCTCGTCACCTCGATGGACGCCGACGGCACGAAGGCCGGCTTCGACAACGACCTGATCGCGCAGATTGTTTCGCGCGTGCGCATCCCCGTCATCGCTTCGGGAGGCGGCGGCACAATGGCGCACTTTGCCGACACCTTCCGCGCGGGCGCGGACGCGGCGCTGGCCGCCTCGCTGTTCCATTACCGCGAGCTGCGTATCTGCGATCTGAAGCGCTATCTGGCCGGAGAGGGGGTGCAGGTGCGGCTGTGACGGATTTGTCATGCTTTTTCGAAAAGGGCGAGCTGATCCCCGCCATCGTGCAGGACGCCTCCGACGGTACGGTGCTGATGCTCGCGTATATGAACGCCGAGTCGCTGCGCCTGACGCTGGAGACGCGCCGCTGCACCTTCTTCAGCCGCAGCCGCGGCAGGCTGTGGACGAAGGGCGAGACGAGCGGAAATTTCCTCGACGTCGTCGAGGTGTACTACGACTGCGACTGCGACACGCTGCTCGTCAAGGCCAAGCCCGCGGGGCCGGCCTGCCACACGGGCAACCGCACCTGCTTTTACCGCCGGCTGGACGAAAACGACTGTACAGAAGGGAGCACAAACCTATGACGAACGAAACCTTTGACGCGCTGGCCGCCGTCATTCGGGACAGAAAGCAGAACCCCGCCGAGGGGTCGTACACCTGCTACCTGTTCGATAAGGGGCTGGATAAGATTCTGAAAAAAGTGGGCGAGGAGGCCTCGGAGGTCATCATCGCCGCCAAGAACGGCGACAACCGCGAGCTGTGCAACGAGGTCTGCGACCTGCTGTTCCATCTGCTCGTCCTCTGTGAAAACCGGAGCCTGCCGGTGGCGGACATCTATGCCGAGCTGAACGCGCGCAGCGCGAAAATCGGCAATCTGAAGCAGATGAAGGTCGTCGACCGCAACACTTGACGGCCGGCGGCGTATTTTCACATTCCATCAAAAAAGAGGTTTTGGCATTGCTGGATCTGCATATGCATTCGCAGTATTCGGGGGACATCCCTCCCGGCGCGGGCGCGTCGGTCGACGAACTGTGCGCCCGCGCCGTCGAGGCGGGCCTGACGACGATCGCCGTCACCGACCACTGCGACATCGACGGGATTTACGAGGGCTATTTCCCGCCGCTGGATTTCGAGGGCGTGCGGCGCGACGTTTTCGCCGCCAAGGAAAAATATGCGGGATGCCTGACGCTGCTTTACGGGCTGGAGCTGGGGCAGGGGCCGCATATGAAGGCGCTGTCCGAGCAAACGCTGGGGCGGTACAATTTCGAGTACGTCATCGGCTCGGTGCACGCGGTGCGCGGCATCATCGATTTTGCCAGCGTGGAATACGATAAAATGTCCGACGACCGGCTTCGCGGGCTGCTCGCGCAATACATAGAGGAGCTGTACGAGCTGATCGAATGGGGGCGGTTTTCCACGCTTGCGCATATCACCTATCCGTACAGATACTACCGCAAGCACGGCCGCGCGTACCTGCTGCCGCAGGACACCGAATCCGAGCGTGCCATGTTCGACGGCGTTCTGCGCGCGCTCATCGCCGCCGGCAAACCGCTCGAGGTCAATACCTCCGGGCTGCGGCAGGGGATGGGCTGCCCGCTGCCCGATTACGAGCTGCTCGCGCACTACTACCGGCTGGGCGGCCGCAAGCTGACCGTCGGGTCGGACGCGCATTTCCTGCGTGACGTCGGCGCCGGCATCCCCGAGGTCTGCGAAAGGCTGCGCGGGCTGGGCTTCGAGACGGTCTGCACCTTCGCGGGCGGGCGGGAAACGCCGCTGCCGCTGTGAAGCTTTGGATATGAAACGGGAGGGAAACGTCAATGGATAAAAAAATGCTTTCGGCACTGGAAAAGGACGCGCGGCTGACCCCGCGCGAGCTGAGCGTGATGTTCGCGCGCGAGGAGGAGAGCGTCCGCGGCGAGATCGAAGCCTGCGAGAAGGACGGCACCATCCTCGGCTACCGCACCGTCGTCAACTGGGACAAGGTGGGCCGCGAGGCCGTCAGTGCGCTCATCGAGCTGAAAATCACACCCGTGCGCGACCGCGGCTTCGACGCCGTGGCCGAGCGCGTCTGCAATTATCCCGAGGTCAAGAGCGTGTATCTGATGAGCGGCGGCTTCGATTTGTGCCTGATTGTCGAGGGGCACACGATGCGCGACGTGGCGTACTTTGTGGCCGAAAAGCTGGCGACCATCGACGGCGTGGCTTCCACGGCGACGCATTTCGTTTTGCAGCGCTATAAGGACGGCGGCATCGTGTTCGACAACGAGGAAACGGACAAGAGAGGGAACGACTGGTAATGGTGGATTACACGAAGATGCTTTCCGGCCGGGCCGTCGGGCTCAAGCCGTCCGGCATCCGGAAATTTTTCGACATCCTCGGCGACAAAAAGGACGTTATCTCGCTTACGGTCGGCCAGCCCGATTTCGACACGCCCTGGCATATCCGTGAGGCGGGCATCCGCTCGCTGGAGGAGGGGCGCACCTATTACACCTCCAACAGCGGCCTGATGGAGCTGCGCGAGCAGCTCGCGCTCTATCAGCGGCGGCGCTTCGGGCTGGACTATGCGCCGGCGAGCGAAATCATCGTCACCGTCGGCGGCAGCGAGGCCATCGATCTGGCGCTGCGCGCGCTCGTGAACCCGGGCGACGAGGTCATCGTGCCCGAGCCCTGCTTTGTCTGCTACGCGCCGCTGACGACGCTGGCGGGCGGCGTGCCCGTATCCCTGCCGCTGAAGGCGGAAAACGGGTTCCGGCTCACCGCGGACGAGCTGCGGCAGGCCATCACGCCGCGCACGAAGGCGCTGGTGCTGGCCTTTCCCAACAATCCGACCGGCGCGGTGATGGAAAGGGCCGATCTGGAGGCGGTCGCCGACGTGCTGCGCGGCACGGACATCGCCGTCATCAGCGACGAAATCTATGCCGAGCTGACCTACGAGGGCAGGCATACGTCCATTGCCGCGCTGGACGGGATGCGCGAGCGCACCATCGTCGTCGGCGGGTTTTCCAAGTCGCACGCGATGACCGGCTGGCGGCTGGGCTATCTGCTCGCGCCGTCCGAGCTGACCGCGCAGATGTTCAAAATCCACCAGTACGGCATTATGTGCGCGCCCACGACCAGCCAGTTCGCCGCCGTCGACGCGCTGGCGAACGGCGACGCGGACGTGGAGGAAATGAAAAACGAATACGACTGCCGCCGCAGGCTGATTCTGGACGGTCTGGCCGCCTGCGGCATCGAGTGCTTCCCGCCGAAGGGCGCGTTTTATGTGTTCCCGAATATCGGCGCGTTCGGCCTGTCGAGCGAGGAATTCTGCACCCGCTTGATCGACGAGGAAAATGTGGCGCTGGTCCCCGGCTCGGCCTTCGGCGAATCGGGCGAGGGCTTTGCGCGCGTGTCCTATGCGTATTCGGTCCGCCACATCGAAAAGGCGCTGGAGCGGATCGGGCGCTTTGTACAGAGGCTGCGATGAAGCTGCGCGCCGAAGCCAAGCTCAACCTGACCCTCGAGGTCGGCGCCCGCCGTGCGGACGGCTACCACGACGTCGATACGGTGATGCACAGCATCTCGCTTTGCGACGTCGTCACGCTCGGCGTCCTCGACTCGATCGAAGTCACCTGCGCCGGTCTGGATTGCGACGCGCAGGACAATATCGCTTATAAGGCCGCGCGCGCTTTCTTCGCGCGGGCGGGGCTGTCCGGCGGCGTGCGGATCGACATCGCCAAGGGCATCCCCGTCGGCGCGGGACTCGGCGGCGGCAGCGCCGACGCGGCCGCCGTGCTGCGTGGGCTGAATGCGCTCTACGGCCGCCCGCTGGACGCGTCGGCGCTGCTCGAGCTGGCCGCCGGCGTCGGCGCGGACGTCCCTTTCTGCCTGCTCGGCGGCGCGGCCCGCTGCCGGGGCATAGGCGAGCGGGTCGAGCCGCTGCCGTCCGCCGGCGGCGTCCACGCGGTCGTCGTCTACGACGGGACGGCGGCCTCTACGGCGGAGATGTACCGCCGTCTGGACGCGTTCGTCGGCGCGAAGCCGCCGCACGACCACGAATCCGCCGCGCGCGCCGTCGCCGCGGGCGACCCGCGGGCGCTGGCCGGCGCGCTGTCCAACGATTTCGACGCGCTCGCCCCTTCGCCGCTGACCGCGCCGCTGTATGAACGGGGCGCGCTGCGCGCGATGCTTACCGGCAGCGGCAGCGCCGTTTTCGGCGTCTTTGCCGACGCGGCCTCCGCTTCTGCCTGCGCCGCCGCGCTTAGCGCCGTCTATCCCTTCGCCGCACATGTTGTCTTTACAGAACAGGAGAAGGATGGTTTATGAAACGTTTTGCGAAAATGGAGCCGTATGCCTGCCTGCATCTTCTCGTCCTCGTGCTGGGTACGGCGCTGATGATCTCAGGCTGCTTCCACGGCGGGCTGTGGTTTGACGAAAGCTACACCGTCGGGATGATGCGTCAGTCCTTTGGAGACATGCTGCGCATTTCGGTCGCCGACGTCCACCCGCCGTTTTATTACATCGCGCTGTGGCTGTTCACGCGCGTGTTCGGCTGCTCGGCCGTGGCGATGCGCCTGTTTTCCGCGCTCTGCGCGTCGGCGCTCGGCGTGCTCGGCTATACGCATGTCCGCAGGGACTTCGGCCGCCGGACGGGTCTGTATTTTTCGCTGTTTCTTTACCTCTGCGGCGCGCTGCTCATCAACGCGTCGGAAATCCGTATGTACACCCTCGCGCCGCTGCTGGTCGCGCTGATGTTTTTGTATTGCTGCCGCTATTGGCGCAGCGGCTTTACCGATACGCGCGCCCGCGCGCTCTACATCCTGTTCGCGCTGCTGGCCGCCTATACGCATTGGTACGCGCTGGCCGCCGCAGTCGTGACGGCGCTGTTCCTGATCTATCCGTACTGGAAATCCGGCCGGCTTGCGCGCTGGTTTATCGACGCGGCGTTTCTGCTCGGCTTGTATATCCCCGGCTTCTGCATCTTCTTTGAACAGGCCACCCGCGTGAAGGAAGGCTTCTGGATCGATTTTACATATCCCGACGTTTTGTATGATTCGTTCCGCTTTTTTGCGCTGGGCGTGGACCCTGTCGCGGACGCGCTGGAGACCTTCGCGCTGGTCGCTGCGTTGCTGCTGTTCGGTTTCTGCCTGCTGTTCCATATCGTCTGCCGCAAATCCGCCGTGGATGAGTGGCGGCCGTCGGGCTACGCGATGGGCATCGTCGTCTGCGTGGCGGCGCTCTATCTGATCGCGTCGGCGCTGTTTACGCCGGTCTATCATGTGCGTTATTTGGGCGTGCTGCTGGCGCCGGTTGCCTTTTTCCTCGCCTTTGCGGTGAGCAAAATGCGGTTCGCCGCGCTGCGGGCGGCGTTCCCGCTGCTGCTCTGTGTGCTGCTGGTGCTGCGCGCCGTGCCGCTGTATCGGGAAATCTATTCTCCCGAACGCAATGTGGTGCAGGCGCTTGCGGATCGCATCGAACCGGGCGACATCGTCGTTTCGGAGAACATCAACGTGTTCGGCCCGCTGATGATGACGGCCGACGCGGGCGACTACTATTTCTATAACCCCGGCTGGTGGCCGGTGGACGTCGCCTACGAGGCGTTCGCGCCCGCGCTGCGCGGCTGCGTACACGACCTGTCGGAGATCGGCACGCTCGGCGGCCGGGTCTGGATCATAGGCGAAAACGGCCGCTGCGACATTTACGACGGCTTGCAGGCGGCGTTCGGCGGTCTGCGTGAGGTCGGCCGCGGCGAGGTTTATCAGCCCTATCATGCGCTTGATTTCGACTGGACGCTGTATGAGGTGGATCCGCCGCAGGCATAGGCGGGACACTGCCGCAGTCGGAACGGCATAAAAACAGGACGGCTTTGCTGCCGTCCTGTTTGTTTTTGCTTCGGCTCAGAGCTTTCTTCTGCGGCCGTAAATCCAAACGCCTGCGCCGGCGCTGCCCGCGAGCACAAGCCAGAGCGCGAGACTGCCCGCGTCGCCGGTCTGCGGGGCGTCCGAGGCGCCGGAGGACGTGTCGGCAGCGTGGTCCGAGGACGCGTCGGCCGAGGAGACGTCTACGGAAACACCGTCGGATTCATCCGGCAGGGACTCGTCGGACGAGGCTTCGTCGGACGACTCGCTGCCCGACGACTCGTCGACGACGGCTTTTTCCCACTGCGCCGTGTAAAGCACAGTCGCCGTCACGGTTTCGGCCACGTCCGGCTTCCAGCCCTTGAACGTAAAGCCCTCCCGCACAGGGGTGCCGTCGAAAGCGGGCGTCGGAGTGCCGGCGAGCAGGTCGTCGTAGACCTGATCGGCGAAAATCTCCTCGCCCTCCACACCGTCGGTGTAGGTCACGGAGTAGCGCTGCTCCTCGTCGTCGGGCTGCCCGTTGCCGTTGGAATCGACCTTCCAAACGGCGGTGTAGGTCGCGTCGGCCGAAACGGTCTTGGCTAATTCGGGATTCCAGCCGGCAAAGACGTAGCCCTCCCGCACAGGGGTGCCGTCGAAAGCGGGTATCGGAGTGCCGGCGAGCAGGTCGTCGTAGACCTGATCGGCGAAAATCTCCTCGCCCTCCACACCGTCGGTGTAGGTCACGGAGTAGCGCTGCTCCTCGTCGTCGGGCTGCCCGTTGCCGTTGGAATCGACCTTCCAAACGGCGGTGTAGGTCGCGTCGGCCGAAACGGTCTTGGCTAATTCGGGATTCCAGCCGGCAAAGACGTAGCCGTCGCGTACAGGGGTGCCGACAAAAGCGGGTGTCGGAGTGCCGGCGAGCAGGTTGTCGTAGACCTGATCGGCAAAAAGCGCCTCGCCCTCTACACCGTCGGTGTAGGTCACCTTGTATGTGGGCGTTTCGCATTTGACTTGAAAGACGATCGGCAGCGCGGTTTCCACGCGCCAGACGCCGTTCTCGAAGCGCAGACGAATGCGCTTGCTCTGCTCGCCGTCGTTTGCGGTGTGCGGCAGCTTGACGGCGGCGTTGTAGGCGGCGATGTAATCGTCGGCGCTGACGACGACGTCGCAGTACCAGCCGCCGCTGCCGTCCGGGGTGACGACGCCGGCTTCGTAGCTGCCCGCCAGCAGTGCGTAGCGGATCGCCGCGTGCGCCGCCTGTGCGTTGACGCATTGAATTTCAACCACGCCGTCGCCCGTCAGCAGGTCGGAAATCGCGGGTGGGGCAGGCGTGTAGGCGTTGGTCACGGTTCGCGTTCCGCCCGTGAACTTGCTGTCGAGCGCGAAGGACAGTCCCGACGAGATGAGCGTATAGCCGGCGACCGCCGCGTTGTATTCCGCAAGCGACACGTTCGTCTGTGCCGCGTTATCCCGCAGAACGGGCACCTTGATCGTCCATGCGAGCGTCGGAACGCCCGAGACGATCGTCTGCTCGGCGTCGGATCGGCGCAGCGTACCGGAAACGCTCCGGAAGCCGTCTCGGTTTACACCGGCGGTGTAGGTCATATAAAACTCATCGGGGATTTGTTCGGCGGCAATCCCGGCAAAGGTTTTTTCGATGCGCAGCTCGACTTCGTCGGGCTGCGGCTGCTCGGCCTGCCATACGGCGTAAAGCGTCGTCGTGCCGGACACATAGATGCTGCCGCCGCCGAAATACGAGGCGGTTTCCGCGTTCGGGTCGGTGCTCCAGCCGAGAAAGACATGCCCGCTGCGCGTCGGCGCCGTTTGGGAGATCGTGAAGGTGTGCGAATATTCGTATTCGCTGGCTGCGGTGTATTTCTGTGCCGCCGGCGCGCCGCTGCCGCCGTTCGCGTCATATTGCAGCGTGAAGGTTTTGTACGACGTCTGTTTGAAGTAGTATACGGCGCTGCTGCCGCCGTTCGCCAGCAGGATGGAGCTTCCCTCGCTTCTGTTCCCGGAGCTGTTGGCGGCCACGGAGATGTAGTCAACCTTCGGCGCGGCGCCGCTGAACGTCCAGAGGTCCGTCGCGTAGGGCAGACGGAAGGATTCGTTGCTGACGTTGTACCTGCCGAGGTCCAGCCGGATGGTGTACCCGCTGACAGAGGATACCCGGTACCCGCTGATGTAATCGCCGACGCCGACCTTGCAGCCGGTCATGCTGCTGACGGTGAAGGACGCCGGCCGCAGCTCGACGTAGGAGTTGCCTGCGGCGAAGGCTGCCGCGGGAAGCGCGCAGAGCAGCAGTCCCAGTGCCAGCAGAATCGCCGTTATTCGGTTTTTCATTGCTTGAACAGTCCTTTCCTTATGGTATGGGTGCCTTTTTTTGAATGAACGCTGTCGGTCGCCGCGCGCATATCGGGCATTTGGAGCCGCCGTACAGACGGTTTGGATATGCCGTACCCGCCGCGCGGCGCGGCTGGTTCATAATACGGCTTCTTTCTATATATGCGTCTCCTCTCTGAAAAATTCCACATAATGAAAAAAATGGAAAAATTGTTTGCGAAGCGCGCATTTACAAAAGGAAAAGGGAAAGTCAGCAGATTTTGTTGACTTCCCCTTTTGCATACGGTAAAATATGAGCAGAAACAGCGCTGTCAAAAGGGTTTGGACTTTTGACAGCGCTGTTCGGAATACGAAAAAACGGCCGAATCGCTCCGGCTGCGGCGACGTTCCGCAGCGGGGCTTTTCGGGCCGATGTGCGTTATCAAAACAAAAACGCCGGAGAAGGCCGCTCGTTGGCTTTCTCCGGCGATATTTTATGTTGCGCTCGGGAGCTGGCGGCGGATGGCGCCGTAAATCAGCTTTTGTCCGGCTTCGTTGGGGTGGATGCCGTCCGCGCAGAGATAGCTGCGGAAATCCGGCTGCGCGAGAAATGCGCTGCGGATGTCGATGACCGGCACGCCGGCGGCCGACGCCACCTGTACCGCCGCGATGTTGAACATCTCCTGCCAGCGGCCGATGAAGCCGACCTCTTTCAGAAAGCGCAGGATGCGCGACGGCGACAGATTCCGGCTGATCCAGCGGAAATAGCGTCCTGAGTCGATCGGCGGCAGATTCAGCACCACCGGCTTGCCGCCGAAGCGCTTGATCGTTTCGAGCATACGGGCGTACTTTTGCTTGAACGTTTCGAGCGGCGTTTTGCAGATATGCGACGCCTCCGGGTCGTCCGAGACCGATTTCCAGTCGAAATCGCAGTCGTTCCCGCCGAATTCAAGCACCGTGTAATCATAGTCCCCGATGCGCGGGCCGCACTTCTGAAGCATTTCCTCGCCCTTGGTCACGGTACAGCCGAAGGAGGCAAGGTTGTCCACCTCCATACCGCCGTCCTGCGCGAACAGCCGCGCGGCCGACTCCTTCGCAAAGATATAACGGCCGCGCGCGTCGTCCAGCACGACGCCCTTGGCGACCGAATCGCCCAATATACAAACCTTGATCGGCATTTTACGACTCCTTTTGTCGATAAACGTTATGGCGTTATCTAATATTCGATATTATATCACGCAATATAAAATCTGTCAATATGCGGAGCGGCCTTTTTCGGTTAAATCTTTGTGACCGTGAGAAAAGAAATCGTTTGCATTTGGGACGATTGTGTGCTATACTGTGTGTGACATAGAGTTAGATCGAACGAGGGGTGCTCGTTTGTCACACACCGAAGTTTCGCCCTCCGGCGAAACTTCCGGGGGTGCAGCTTGCGGCGGGGTGACGTGGAGACAGATCGAACGAGGGATACTCGTTTGTCACACACCGTGCAGCTTGCGGCGGGGTGACATAGAGTCAGAGCGAACAAGGGGTGCGCGTTTGTCACACACTGTGCAGCTTGCGGCGAGGTGACATAGAGTCAGATCGAGCGAGGAGTACTCGTTTGTCACACACTGGCTGCGGCTTGCGGCGAGCGATATAGGGGCCGTTTGGACGGGGAAGCTTTGTCCTATGCTCGTTTGCGTATGGAAAAGCCGGCGCAAAAGCATGTATATGTCGCATAGGCATTTGCCGCATTGTACAGGATATGCGCGCGGCGGCGGGTCGGTGTATGCGTACCCGCGGCCGGATTTTCGGGGAAGGGCAGGCGGAGCGCATCCGGCGTTTGTCGCGCTTCCCGCCGCAGGAATGCAGAGAGGAATCGAATCGCTTCGGACGCCGTCGGGTTTTCCCGCGCGTTCGGCGAAGGATAAAGGAGAGAGCGAATTGAAGGAGATCGAAGCGCTTGCCGCGCTGCTGGAAAACGAACGCCCGCAGGAGTGGGAGAGCTTTCCAGACATCGAGCTGTATAAGGACCAGCTTTTGAGCTATATGCAGCGTCAGGGCATCTGGTCGAAGGGCGATGACGCGCTTACCGGCGCAATGATCAGTAACTACATCAAAATGGGACTGATGCCCGGCCCCGTGGACAAGAAATACACCCGCGAGCATATCGCCTACCTTACGGCCATTCAGGCGCTCAAGCAGGTGATGAGCGTGGCCGACACGGGCTTGCTGCTCCGCTGCCGCGCCGAAAGCGATATGCAGCGCTTTTACGGCCTTTTCCGCGCGCAGCTCGACGACGCGCTGAACGCGTCCGCCGCCGGCCTGCGCGACGTGGGGGACGACGACCTCGCCGCGGAGATATTTGCCCGCGCCCTGCATGCCTACGCCGACCGCATCATCTATGAGCGGATGCTTTCGGTTCTGCGCGAGCGCGAGGAGGCGCGCAAAAGGGACGAGGAGGAAACCCAGAAAAAGGAAAAAGAGGACAAGAAAAAGGGTAAAGCCGATTAACCGCGCGTCTGCGCGTCTATACTCGGGGTATCCGAAACAAAAAAAGGAGACCCCAACGATGAAAAAACAAACGCTGCTTTGCTTTGCGCTGACCGCGGTGGTGCTGTTCGCTTCCGCCGCTTTTCTGCCCTCCAACGAATCGGAGATCTACGACCAGGTCGTCCGGCTGCATATTTTGGCGAATTCCGACAGCGAGCGCGATCAGGCGCTCAAGCTGCTGGTGCGCGACGCGGTGACCGCCCGCAGCGAGGAAATCTTCGGAACATATGACGCCATCGACGACGTGCTGGCCGATATGCCCGCCGTGCAGGACAAGCTCTGCGCCGTCGCGCGGGAGACGCTCGACGCCAACGGCTGCGACCTGCCGGTCACGGCCGTCTGGGGCCGCGAAAGCTATCCCACCCGCGAATATGAGGGCGTCCGCTTTCCGGCCGGCAGCTATTATTCGCTCCGCCTGCAAATCGGCGAGGCAGCGGGGCAAAACTGGTTCTGCGTGCTGTTTCCGCCGCTGTGCCTGTCGGCTTCGACGGCACACGAGGCGCTGAAGGCGACCACGCTGACCGAGAACGCCATTGATGTCTTTTTGGAAACGAATAAGCCGAGGTATGTGTTCCGCTTCAAGCTGCTGGAATGGTTCGGCTGGTAAAAAGGAGGCTGTGCGCGTATGCTGCACAGGGTCATAGGCCGCGCGGGCAGCGGGAAAACGACCTACCTGCTCGCCGTTCTGCGCGAGGCGCTGCAGAACGGGGCGGACTGTATCGTCCTCGTGCCTGAGCAGCAGTCGCTGGAAACCGAGCGGCTACTGAGCGAGACGCTGGGCGACGGCTACAATATGCACTGCGAGGTGCTCAACTTTGAGCGCCTGCCCAACCGCGTCGCGCGGGAATACGGCGGGCTGGCGCGCACCTATATCGACGACAGCGGCCGCGATCTGCTGATGTCCGTCGTGCTGGAGCGGCTCTCTCCGCAGTTTACCGAATACGGCGGCGTCTGCGCCGACGGCGACTTCATCCGCAAGGCGCTGTCGGCCATTGCCGCGTTAAAGGCCGCCGGCATCGACGCGGACGCGCTGGAGCTTGCCGCCGCACGGCTCGGCGACGGCTCCGCGCGGCTGGCCGCCAAGCTGACCGACCTCTGCGCCATTCTCCGCGCCTACGGCGACGCGTTCCCCGAGGGGCTTTCGGATACCTACGACGCGCTGACGCTGCTGGCTGCGGAATTGCCGGAAAAACCGTTTTTCGCGGGGAAGTTTGTGTTTGTGGACGGGTTTTACAACTTCACCGGACAGGAGCACGCGATTCTCGACGCGCTGATCCCGCAGAGCGCGGAGACCTACGTCGCCTTTACTGCGGACGACGGGGACGACAGCGGCATATTCTCCAAAAATGTATCGTCGGCCGAACGGCTCGCCTTTTCCAACCGGCCGTTCGCCGACGTGTATCTGCCCGACAACCGCCGCGCCGCTTCCGCCGCGCTGCGCTGTCTGGAGACGCACCTCTGGAGCGAGCCGTCGCCCGCGTTCGACGCGCCTCCCGACGGCTTGTCGGTCGTCGCCTGCCCCGACCCGTTCGCGCAGGCCGAGGCCGTCTGCAGCGAGGTGCTGCGCAGGGTGCGCGCCGGCAGCCGCTATCGCGACATCGCCGTTACGATGCGTACGACGGACGGGCAGAGCGAGCTGATTGCGGGAATGCTGGCCGTCCACGGCGTTCCGACCTTCGTTTCGGTCAAGAAGCCGGTCGTCACCGAGCCGTTTTTCTCGTTCCTGCTCGCCTCGCTGGACGTTGTATGCACCGATTTTTCGGCCCCCAGTGTCAAAAAATACATAAAAAGCGGGTTTTCCGGTCTCGGCGTGCGCGAAAGCGACCTTCTGCTGCGCTATGTTTCGATGTGGAGCCTGCGCGGCCGCCGCAGCTACGAACAGGTTTGGCCGATGCACCCCGACGGCTACCGTGCCGAGCTGAACCGACGCGACGCGTCGGTGCTCCGTCTGATCAACGGCGCGCGTGCGCGCGTTTCCGAGGCGCTGCAAACGCTTTGCGAGGACCTTGCGGCGGACGGGCTGACCGTCGGAAGCGCGCTGCGCGCGCTTTACCGCCATGTCGAGTCCTCCGGCGCGCCCGCGCGGCTGGCCGCGCAGGCCGAGGCGCTGCGCCGGCGCGGCGAGGAGGAGAGCGCGCTGCGTCTGTCCCAGCTTTGGGATATTTTCGTCGGGCTTTGCGACCAGTTCTATACCGTCTGCCCCGACGCGCCGGTCACGCCGGCACGCTTCCGCGAGTTGTTTCGGCTGGCGGCGGAGGAAAAGAGCGTGGGGTCCATCCCCGCCTCGCTCGACGCGGTTACCGTCGGTCCGGCCGAGCTGCTGCGCGCCGGCGGCGTCCGCCATCTGATCGTCGCGGGGGTGAACGACGGCGTGTTCCCCGCGCCGCCGTCCGACCGCGGGCTGTTCGACAGCGACGAGCTGGTCGCGCTCGAGGGCTGCGGCTGCGCCTTCGGAGAGAGCGCGGACGAGCAGATCGACGCCGAGCGGTTTCTGTTCTATGCCGTCGCGTCGCTGCCGAGCGAAAGCCTGACGCTGCTGTACACGAACACCGACGCGCTCGGCGCGCGCCTGCGGCCCTCGATCGGCGTGCTGCGCATATTGGCGCTGTTTCCCTCGCTGAAGACGCATATGTTCGGCTCGGCGCCGGCCGATTTGTTCTTTTCGCGCCGCAGCACGGCCGACCGCCTCCACCTGCTGCACGACCCCGCGCCGGTCCGCGCGCTGCTTGCGGAGAAGGAAATGCCGCCGGCGGCCGCCGGACCGATCTCCGACCCCGCCGCCGCGCTGACGGGGAACGCGCAGGCGGCCGTGCGCCTGACGCCGAGCCGGATGGACACCTATACCTACTGCCCTTTTTCCTATTTCGGACGCTATGTTCTGGGGCTGAAAAACAGCAATAAGGCCACGTTTGCCCGCCCCGAAATCGGCACCTTTGTCCACGCGCTGCTGGAGACGTTCGTGCAGGGCCGTATGCGGGACGGCGTATTCGCGCAGCCTGCGCCGGAGGAAATCGACGCGGAGGTCGAGCGCCTGACCGATGCTTATCTCGCGGGGCTTTCAACCGTGCCCGAGAGCGCAAACCGCCGCTTTCGCTACACGTTTTCCAAGCTGAAGAAAACGATGAAGCTGCTGCTGCAAAACCTGTCCGACGAGCTGGCGAACTGCGCCTTCGTCCCGTCCGCGTTCGAGCTGAAAATGGGGATGGGCGACGGCGCCGAGGGGCTGCGCTACACGACCGATTCGGGCGCGACCGTCACGCTCTCGGGCATCGCCGACCGCGTGGATCTCTATCAACGAGGCGGCAAGACCTACGTCCGCGTCGTCGATTACAAGACCGGCGTCAAGGTCTTTGACCGCAGCGCGCTTGAAAACGGGCTGGATTTGCAGATGTTCTATTATCTTTTCGCCTATTGCCGCGCCGACCGCAGCGGAAACACGCTGCCGGCGGGCGTGCTGTACGTTCCGGCCAAGCTGCCGCAGCTCAGCGTCCGCGGCGGCGAGAGCGAGGAGGAGCTCTCTCGCGCGCTGGAGAAGGGCTTTGCCCGCAGCGGGCTGCTGCTGGCCGACGCGGAGATTATCCGCGCGATGGACCCGGCGGGGGAGGGGCGCTTTCTGCCCGCCCGCTTCAAAAAGGACGGCAGCTTCTACTCCGGCTCCAGCGTGGCGGATTTGGAGCGGCTCGGCAGGCTGGAGCGGCAGATCGACCGCTACATCCGCAAAATCGGGGACTGCATCGCCTGCGGCGAGATGCGCGTGTCCCCGCTCGTGCTGGACGACACGCACAACGCCTGCACCTTCTGCGATATGAAGCCGGTCTGCCGTCTGGCGGGCAGCAAGCGCGTGCGCCGCGAGAGCAATCCCTTCGGAGAGGAGGACGAGTGATGCCCGTCTGGACCGAATCCCAGAAAAGAGCCATAGAGACGCAGAACCGCAGCCTGCTGGTCGGCGCGGGCGCGGGCAGCGGCAAGACCACCGTGCTCACCGAGCGCATCCTGCGCCGTCTGGTCGGCGGCGGGAGCGTCGACCGCCTGCTCGTCGTCACCTTCACCAAGTCGGCGGCCGCGGATATGAAGGAAAAGCTGTACGCGGCGCTCAGCCGCGCCATCGCCGCTCGTCCGAACGACCGCCACCTCCGCAGCCAGCTTTACCGCCTGTCGGGCGCGCGCATCTGCACCATCCACTCGTTCTGCTACGAGCTGATCCGCCGGAATTTCGCGTCCCTCGGGCTGTCGCCCAAGGTGCGCGTGGCCGATTCCGCCGAGTGCGCCATCCTGTCCAAGCGCTGCATAACCGAGACGCTCGAGCATTTTTATGAGACCGGCGGCGACGATTTCTTTGCCCTGCTCGGCAATTTTGACAGCGAAAAGAGCGACGAGCCGTTTGTGAAGCTGCTGCTGTCCTGCTACGACCGCATCCGCGCCTACCCCGATTACCTCGGGTTTCTCGACCAAGTCGCCGCCGGACTGGAGGACGAACGCGATCGCGCCGCGCAGGACGGCGTGTTTGCGACGGCGGCCGGCCGTATCGTGCGGCAGGAGAGCGCCCGGATTCTCGAACGGACGCTGGAAAAGGCGCGCGCGCTGCTTGATTTCGTTTCCACCGTGGCCGTCAGCGAGCGGAACATCGCGCCGATCGAAGCGCTTGCGGACGGACTTGAAACGCTGTCCGGCGCGCTGGAGCAGGGGTACGACGCCTTCCGCGACGCGCTCGGCGGCTTCGCGCCGCCGCGGCTGTATACGCTGCAAATGGACGTTGACGCCGCCGAGCTGCTCAAAAAGGGCAAGACGGAAATCGTAGATAGCGTCAGAAAGCTGCAAAAGGACTGCTACGCGCTGCCCGAGGCGGACGCCGCCGCCGACTTCGCCGCGACCGCGCGTTTGTTCCGGCCGCTTGTCGGGGTGCTGCGCGACTACGACGCCCGCTTTTCCGCCGCCAAGCGCGAGCGGCGGCTGGTGGACTTTTCCGATTTAGAACATCTGACCGCCCGCCTGCTGGCCGAACGGCACGAGGAGGGCTATGTCCGCACGCCCCTCTGTCGGAAATTGCAGGACGCGTTCGACGAAATCTGCATCGACGAATATCAGGACGTAAACCGCTTGCAGGATTTGATTTTTTCCTCTGTTTCCAAGGCGGACAACCGCTTTATGGTCGGCGACGTCAAGCAGAGCATCTACCGCTTCCGCAACGCCGAGCCGGAGATTTTCGAGTCCTACCGTCGCGCCTACGACGGCGGAGTGGCGGGGGAGACGGTGTTCCTGCGCGAAAATTTCCGCTGCAACCGCTGCATCACCGAGTTCGTCAACGCCGTGCTCACGCCGGTCTACACGCCGGAAAACACCGGCAGCGACTATGCGTCCGAGGCGCTGATTTTCGCCAAGCCCGGGCCGGACGACCGCCTGCCCGTGCAGGCGGCGCTCTGCGTGCTGGACGAGGAGGAGAAGCAGGCCGACGGCGTCGCGGCGGAGGCGGCCTACGTCGCCGCCGAAATCCGCAGGCTGGTCGCCGAGGAACGGCTGCAAAACGGCGAGCGCATCCGCTATTCCGACATCGCGGTGCTGTTCCGCACCGTGCGCGGCTTCTCCGAGCCGTACGAGAACGCGCTCGAGCGCTGCGGCGTCCCCGTCCGCACCGAGCGCGCGGACGAGTTTTTGGCGCGCCCCGAGATCGAGCTGGCGCTTTCGCTGCTGAAGGCGGTGGACAACCCCGCCGACGACATCGCCGTCGCCGCCGCGATGCGCAGCCCGATTTACCGCTTCACGGCGGACGAGCTGTTTCAGATCGCGCGCTTCGCGGACGCGGGCTGCTTCTACGACAAGGTGCGGGGCTTCGCTTCGGTTTGGCGCAACCATACCCGCGTCCGAAGCGCCGTCTACCGCCGCACCGCCGTGCAGCCGTCGGGCGCCCGCCGCGCCGCGCCGGCCTTCTTCGCCGTCCGCGGGCGGGCGCTTTCGCTGCCGCTGGCCGAAAAGTGCCTCGCATTCACGCGCGAGCTTGCCGACCTGCGCGCGCAGGCGCGCGGGATGACCAGCCATGCCTTTCTCTGGCTGCTGTACAGCCGCACGGGACTGACCGCCATCGCCGCCGCCGACGAGGACGGCGAGAAGAAGAGCGCCAACCTGCGGATGCTGTACAGCTTTGCGGAGGCGTTCGAGAGCAGCTCGTACAAGGGCCTGTCGGCGTTCCTCGACCATTTTGCGGACATCTACGACAGCTATTCCGCCGGACCGGACGCGTCCTTTTCCCCCGGCGGCGAGGACTGCGTGCGGTTGATGTCGGTACATAAATCGAAGGGGCTGGAGTTCCCCGTCTGCTTCGTCGTCGGGCTGGGCAAGGCCATCAACGTCTCCGATACGCGCGACCGATTCATGATCGATCCCGCGTTCGGCGCGGCCTTCAAGCTGCGCGAGGGCGACGGCGTCCGCACTCGCGACACCCTGCTTCGCCGCGCGGCGGCCATCGCCGAGCGCAAAAAGCTGCTGTGCGAGGAGCTGCGCGCGCTTTATGTCGCGCTCACGCGCGGCCGCGAACGGCTTTATGTCACCGCAACGGTCGAAGCCGGCGCGCCGGAGGCGGACGTCGGCTTTGCCGACACGCGCGCGCCGGTCGACTGGCTTCTGCCCGTGCTGCGGAAGCCGTCGCCGTCGGTGTTCAACTGCCGGATTCTGGACGGCGGCTGCACCGGCCGTTTCGCGCCCGCCGCGCCTACCGCCGCCGGTGCGGACGAAGCGGCGGCGCAGGCCGCGCGGGAGGCCGCCGCGTATGAATATCCGCATACGCGCGCGCCCGGGGTGGCGGCCAAGATGTCGGTCAGCGAGCTGCGGCGCGGTCTGTTTGAGGACGACGACTATACCCACACGATCCGCAGGAGCGACTTCTCGCGCCGTCCCGCCTTCCTCGGCGGACAGGCGGCGCGGCCGGCCGAGCGGGGGACGGCGAATCATGTGTTCATGCAATTTGCGGACTTCGACCGCGTGGACGCCGCCGGCGTGCGCGCCGAGCTGGACCGCCTGCTGGAGATTCGTATGCTGTCGCCCGAGCAGGCGGCGCTGGTCGACACCGCCGCGCTGGAAACCTTTTTCGCTTCCGCTCTCTACCGCCGGATGCGCGTTTCCCCCGCGCTTTACCGCGAAAAGCGCTTCACCGTCTCGGAGGACGGCGCGCGTCTGACCGGCGAATCGGGCGACCGCGTGCTGATTCAGGGCGTTGTGGACTGCTTTTTCGAGAACGAAACGGGCGGCTTTACCGTCGTCGATTATAAAACCGACGCGCTGCCCGACACGCCCGAGGGCGCGCGCAGGCTGGTCGAGCGGCACGCGCTGCAGCTTCGCTATTATTGCCGCGCCGTCGCGTCGATGACCGGCCGTCCGGTCACGGAGGCCTGCCTCTGGTCGTTCTCCCTCGGCCGCGCGCTGCCCGTCGAGATTGAATGAAAAACGGCGCTTTCGGCGCAGTCGGCTGCGCTTTCCGTTAGAAATCGGTTGTCAGCGGCCGTCTATACAGCTCGGTTTTCTGCGTGTTTTTTCGGTGATTTTCAAAAAACGGTTGCAGAAACGCTGTGCAGATGCTATACTGACGGGCGGAGAACATCAGCCGTCGGAAAAACGGCGTAAGGAGACGCAGCCCTATGAGAACAGAATATCTGAAGCACTTTATGGAGCAGTTTGCCTATCCCGCCGAGGCGCGGGATTCGCTGCTGCGCGATTACGCCGCCGTGTGCGGCGACGAGGCGGAGAACGCGCGGCTGGAGGCCTGCATCGCCGCCTACGAGGCAGACGGGCCGTTCGACTATGACGCGGCGCTGGAAACGACCAAGTCGATCGCCGGCGCGGTCGGCGTCAGCCCGTATGCGGTCGATCTGCTGCTGTTTATCTTCCTGTCGGCGCCTTTGCGCGAACGGTACAGGCAGCGGGGCATCGCGGACGAAATCTGGCGTGACTCGATGCTCGATCTGCGGTACAAGCTGGTCGAATGTCACGACGTATACGGCGTCTGGGGCTCGTTCGTCGCGTCATGGTTTGCCGGCTTCTTCACGCTCGGCCGCTTTGCGCTCGGGCGGCTGCAATTTGAACAGATCGCGCTCGGGTACGATTTTGCGCAGAACGGCGTCTCGCTTCGCAAGGGCGACCGGGTGCTGAACGTACATATCCCGTCGAGCGGCCCGCTGCTGCCCGAGCTGTGCCTCGACGCCTACCGTCGGGCGTATGCGTTTTATCCCGAGCTGTGCCGCGGCGGGATTCTGCCGATTGCCTGCAGCTCGTGGATGCTGTATCCGGCGCATTTCTCGTTCCTGCCGCCGGAGTCGCGGATTCGGACGTTCCTGTCGGATTTCCACATCGTGTCCTCATCCGTTCTGGAGGATTTTTCCTATGGCTGGCGCATTTTCGGCGCGGACGCGGACAAAGCGCCGTGCGACCTGCCGGAGCGCACGTCCCTGCAGCGCGCGTATAAGCGGTTTTTGTGCGGCGGCGGCCGTCCCGGCTGCGGCGAGGGCCTGCTGCTGTTTGACGGCGAGGCGTGCGTCTGAAGCGGATAAGCGCCTGTCCGTAAATTGCCCGTAAATGAAAAAGAACCGGGGAACCGATTACGGTTCTCCGGCTTCTTTTTGTCGCTGCGGCGTTCGCAGAACGCATTTTCCTGTCGTCTTTTAGCCGTTGACGGCCTTGATTTCCTTGTACGCGTCGATCAGCTCGTCGTTGACCGTCAGCTCAAAGTGCAGGTGCGGTCCGTCCCCGCACTCGAGCACGGCGGTCGTGCCGACATAGCCGATCTCGTCGCCGGCCTGCACCTCCTTGCCGACCTCCAGCCCGTCGGGAAGGTTGTCCGCAAGGTTCATATAATACGAGCAGAGACCGTAGTCATGCTCGAGCACGACCACGCGCCCCATCAGGTCGTCCTCATAGATTTCGCGCACCATGCCCGCGGTATAGGCTTTGACCGGGTCGCCCTCGTTGGCCTTAATGTCCACGCCGCTGTGGGTGCGGTAATCCTTCATAGTCGAGGAATAAACCAGCGCGTTCATCGAGTATTTTTTGGTCACCGTCCCTTCGAGGGGGACGACGAAGGTGGGCTTTTCAATGACTGTGCCGTCGACGCCGCTCTCCGTGCCGTCGACCTGTGCGGCGGAGGAGTTGTCGGAGACGTCGCCGGTGCCCGTTTTATCGGGCAGCGAGGGCGTGGGAATATCCGGTATGGAAATGCCCAGTTCACCCGGATCGTCCGTAAAGCTGAGTGAATAGATGCTGACCGTCATCACCGCGACCACGCAGACGGCAATCGCAAGATACATATAGGCAGCGTATTTGCTTTTTTTGCTCATTTTGGTGAAGCGTTTGTTTTCCGCCATAAATGTTGATCCCCCTAAATTTGTTGTCGATGCTATTTTGCACCGAATAAAAGGGGATTATTCACAAGCGGATTTTATATCGCCGAAATTTCAGCGCCGCGATAATAATGAAGCAAAATATCTTTATAGGTTTGACCGTTCTGCGCGAGCAGATAGGCGCCGTACTGGCTCAGACCAAGCCCGTCGCCGTAGCCGTAGGTCGTGACGACGAGCGCGCCGTCGCAAATGACCGCGTCGAAGCGCTGCGAACAAAGCGAGAACGCCGCCGCCAGCGCGCCGCCCGCGATTGCGCTGTCGCCGAAAAAAACGTTTTTGATCCGGCCGCTGTCGTAATAAGAGAGATACAGGTCGCTTTCCGCAAAGGACAGCGCGCGGTCGGGGAACGCGGCGGCCAGCCGGTCGAGCGGGATCGTCACCGTGTTGACAAAGGCGGAAAAGCCGCTTTCGTCCGGCGTGTCCACGCTCACGAGGTAGGGAATGTCCTCGCCCAAAAGCTCGTACGCGGAAGCGGTGTATTCGCAGGACGAGAGATGAAAGCGCGCGTCGATGAGCGCGCCGTCGTAGCGAAGCACCTCGCCCGCCGTCGCCCGCGCCGCGTCGCGCGAGGCTGCCGTCACCTGCGCCGAAAACGGAAAGCAGCTTTCACAGCCCGCGCAGAAGGCGCCGTCCTCGTGCGGGACGCCGGATTCGAGCGCGCGGCGGGTCTGCGTGCGCAGAATGACCGCCTGCGCGCGCAGCGCTTCCTCCGGGTAGTTCTCGGGCATGGCCGCGGAGAGCAGAGCCGCGACGTATTCCTCCAAGTCCAGCTCGAGCATACCGCTTTCCGTGCGGACGCGGACGCTGCCGGCCGGTACGGACGCTTCGGCCGCCGCGAAGCCGCGCAGCCCGACGAGAACGCCCAGCCAGACGGTGATGCAAAGAAAAAGAAGCAAATACTTTTTCATAGAGGGCAGGATTCCCTTCAGAAATTGTCGTTTGCTTCTAAAATATTCATTCAAACGCCGCGGAATGCATGCGGCGGGCGAATTATTTCAGCTCGAAGATCCAGTAATAGTCGATTTTCATCTGCGACGCAAGCGTTTCGGCCGACCAGAGCTTTGTCGACCGTTCATAGCTGATTGAATCTGCGATTCGGATGCCGCCGTCGGCCGCGCCGCGCAGGGTCAGAAAATGCCCGCCGCGCGAAAAAATGCCCGGCCCCATTACCGTCAGCGCCAGCTTGCCGTCGCGCAGCGCGCTGGTGAGCGTCGCGGAATCGCTCCGCGTGCAGGTGGTCACCTTCAGGCCGTACCTGTCGGCCACCGCCGTGATAAAGGCGTAGGCCGTCCCCGCGCCGTTGACGAACATCCCGTTTTGCTCGGCGTAGCGCGCCAGCGTGACGGGCGAGACCCGCTCGCCGGTCAGGGAGGATATGATCATCGCCATATTGGTCGGCCCGCAGCCGTAGCCGCCGAGGGTTTTATTGCCGTAGGGGACGTCTTTGTATTCGCTCCAGTCCTGCCGGTAGTAAACGAACCCGTCCTCGCTGCCGAGCGCGCGTTCGTCCGAGAGGCTCTCGGACGGCTCGTCGGACGCTTCCGGCTCGGACGGCTGCTCGGGTTCGGCAGGCTTGTCCGACGTGACGGGCGTCTGCGGCGTTTGCGTCTGCTCCTGCTTTTTCTGCTCCTCCTGCCACGCGAGCATCTGCTTGTCGGTCAGTCCTTCGCTGGGAGAAGCGGCGTCCTCCGGCTTCGGCAGGGTAGGCGTGTACTCCGGCAGCCCTGCTGTGCCGTCGTCCGCGTACAGCGGCAGCGAGGGCGTATCGCAGATTGCGCCGGAAAGCGGAAGTGCGTCCGCCGGTTCAGAGACGGACGGGGCGGCGGAAAACGCGCTGCCGAGCAGCAGCGCCGCCAACACCGCGACGGCGGACCAGCAGACCGCGCCGCCGAGCAGGCATTTGGCGATATGACGTTGTTTGTCGCTTTTCTGCAAGGCCGTCGTCCTCCGTCTGTAAAAAATCCGTACAAACAATATAATAGCATAAATTTCGTCGGAAAGCAAGCCCTATTTTGCACATTCTGCCGAAAAGCGCTTGTTCTTTGCGCAAAACTGTGCTACAATAAAAAGAAAAAAGGGGGAAGCGCAGTTATGGATTTTCAGCGCATCGACCTTGCGCGTTGGGAGCGCCGCGAGCATTATCTGCATTATATGAATGCGGTCGTCTGCTCGTATTCGCTTACGACCGAGCTGGACGTCACGCCGCTGTCCGGCCGGCGGCTGTATCCCGCGCTGCTCTGGCTGCTGACGGCCACGGTCAACGAGCTGCCCGCGTTCCGCACGTCGCTTATGGACGGCGAGCCGGTCGTGTTTTCGGATATGCACCCTTCCTATACCGTGTTCCACCGGCAAACCGAGACCTTCAGCGTACTCCGGATCGGATTCGACCGCGATTATACGGTTTTTGAGAAGGCTTACGAGGCGGACGCCGCGCGCTACGGCGATTCGACGCGGTTCTGTCCGAAGCCCGACTGCCCGCCGAACACGTTCGACGTGTCGATGCTGCCTTGGACGTCCTTTGCTTCGTTCCATTTGCAGGCGGCGGGAGCGGGGAGACATCTGCGGAGGAAAAGGACGGCGTTCGTACGCTTCCGCCGGCGATTCAGGTGCACCACGCCGTCTGCGACGGGTACCATGTCGGCCGATTTCTGACGCTGCTGCGGGAAAAGCTTCAAGCGTTCGGCGGCGCGTGACGTGCGGCATACCGGCGGCTGTATCCCATCGCCGTTCTGCGTTCGGGCTGCGCCGCGGCACACCGGCCGGCGGGTAAAAACGGCGATTCATCCGATGACGAATCGCCGTTTTTTTCTTATTTCCGGGACATATGCGCCAGCCTCGGCTGTCCAAATGGCGCGGGCTGTCTTGCGCGGCCTGCGAAACGACGGAAAGGGGGGACAGTACTATCGGAGCTTCCCGCAAGCCTGTGCCGAGCGGCGCTTGCGGGTTTGCGGTTTACGGCGGTTTTCGCTTCAAAAAACCGTTTGCAGGCGTCGGACAGACGCCGCCGCCCGTGGCGGCCGTCCGAAAACCGTCTTCCCGACACCCGTTTGCCGAATATTCGCTTTCTCAGCGCAAAAAAGAAGAAGTATAGTCCAAGCAAAGCTCAAACTATACTTCCTCTGGAGCTAATGGTGGGGATTGAACCCACGACCTGCTGATTACGAATCAGCTGCACTACCACTGTGCTACATTAGCGTTGCCGCGCCCGCCGGCAGCCAAGGGCGTTTTGCGCCGCCGCCTTTCGGGTGCTTTGCTATTATATACTATTTGGCGGTAAATGTCAATAGCTTTTCGCGTATTTTTCCGCCGCCCGTTTCAGCAGCGCCGTTTTTTCGTTGGCCGCGCGGCCCTCGATCACGTCGTCGAGCAGGGCGTGCAGGATGCCGCCGATTTTTTGCGGCGCCACGCCGAGCGAAGCGACGTCGCGGCCGTTTACGGCCAGCGCGCGCAGCGAACAGCATTCGCTCCCGGTCAGCAGGTCGTCCAGCAGGGCGGCGTCCGCGTTCAACCAGCCGAGCAGCAGGCGCGCTTTTCGCTCGCCATGCGATGCCAGCAGCTTTTTCCATTCGATCCTGCCGCCGGAAAAATGGCGGTTTTCGTGCAGGAAGCGCACGTCCTCGATCGTGCGGCGGTCGGATTTGAGCTCGCGCAGCGTATCGGCCTCGCCGACGTTCAGGACGGCGGCGAAGCGTGCGGCCTTGTCTGCCGGCAGACGGTCCAGCGGATAGAGGGGCCGTTCCGCACAGCCGGGCAGAACGGCTGCAAAGAGCGCGCGGAACGCGGCAAACGCCTCGCCGGCATACGGCGCCGTCAGCGCGCCGGTCAGCTCGGAGAAGATGCGTTCCGCAGAGATGCGCGCCAGTCCGCCGGCCGTTTCGTACATCGCGCGGGCGGTTTCCGGCTCGACGGCAAAGCCGAGCTGTGCGGCAAAGCGCACCGCGCGCAGGATGCGCAGCGCGTCCTCGGAAAACCGCTCGTTCGGATCGCCCACGCAGCGGATGCAGCCGGCGCGGATGTCGCCGATGCCGCCGAACGGGTCGACGAACCCGCGGCTTGCCGAGTGGCAGACCGCGTTCATCGTGAAATCGCGCCGCCGCAGGTCGTCCTCCAGCGAGCCGGTGAAGCGCACCTCGGCGGGATGCCGTCCGTCGGCGTATGCGCCGTCGATTCGGTAGGTGGTGACGTCGATGGGCAAGCCGTCGATGTGTACCGTCACCGTGCCGTGCCGCAGCCCGGTAGGGACCACCGTATATCCGGCGAACGCTTCGATTACGCGTGCGGGCGGCAGGTTGGTTGTCAGGTCGTAATCGTGGCAGGGACGCCCGAGCAGCGCGTCGCGGACGCAGCCGCCGACGGCGAACGCTTCGCCGCCGGCGTCAATAAGGCGCTGTTCGGCTATGGCGATTGCCGGCGGGAAACGCATAGAATCGCCGTCCTTTCCATACAAATGTAATGAAGTAAAAATGCGGGGCCCTTTTTCGAAAGCGAAAAAATTGCAGCGGGGGAGGAAAACGGGTTTGAGCCTGCTTCCGTCTGCACGCAAGGCCGTCAAGGGAGGCGGCGCGGACAGTCGTCCGCGGAAGGCATCCGGCTTCGAATGCCGTGATGCGGCATCCCGCGTCTATTATACCACGAAGGAAAAACGCTTGCTTGCAAGGGCGTTTTGACGAGGCCGTCAAAGGAGGCGGCGCGGACGGGTGACTGCGGAAGGCATCCGGCTTCGAATGCCGCGATGCGGCATCCCGCGTCTATTATACCACGAAGGAAAAACGCTTGCTTGCAAGGGCGTTTTGACGAGGCCGTCAAAGGAGGCGGCGCGGACGACTGTCCGCGGAAGCCGTTCGGCTTCGAATCCTGCGACGCAGGATTCCCGCCTCCATTATAACACATTTGCCAAAACCTGTAAAGATGCCTTTGCCGTCTTTACAACGCGCGGAAAATGTGATATATTGTAAATGACTTTCGGAAAAAAGTAGATCGCTTGCGGAAAAAAGAAGGAGAAAACACGATGAAAAAAACGTTTTGCGTGCTGCTGGCATTCCTGATGCTGCTGCCGTTTTGTCCCGTCAACAGCGCCGTCGCGTCCCTGTCCGACGCGTCGCTCGCGTTCGACGGCGGCGGGCTGGTCACGCTCGGCCGCCCGTATACCGTTTCGCTCGGACAGGCTGCTTATTGTTCGGGCAACGGCGACGACTTGGGCATCAAGCTGACCGATTACCGCTTTGCCGGCGCCATCTCGCCGCAGCCCGAGGAGGAATGGGTTGGCTTCGACGCGGCGGGCGCCGTCTTTACGGTGGAAATCGTCATCGAGCTGGCCTCGGCGGCAACGGGGCTGTTCTCCTTCTGCGCGGATTTCGCCGCGTATTCGACGAACGGCATCTATCTGCCGAGTAAGGTGGAATTCCTCGGCTCGACCGACGGCGCAGGCTACACCCTGCTCGGCGAGGGCAAGCTGGATACGCTGGACAACGGGACGGTCAGCCGGTGCTCGTATACCACGACCGAACACGTCTCGCTGCGCTATCTGAAAACCCGCATCACCGGCTCGGGCAAGGTGTTTGTCGACGAGATCTTTGCCGTCCGCCACGGCCTGCTTTCGCAGACCGGCAGTCTGGTATACGACACGCAGGGGCTTGTCTATGAACTGCGCGGCGACAGCGCGGCCGTCGTCGGCTACGACCCGAGCGTTACGCTCGGCGGGGATGCGGTCACGCCGGTGATCCCCACGCCGGCGGATGGGCTGACCGACGGCGTCACCTACACCATCGGCCGCGGCAGCGAGGCGCAGACCGAGGTTATCGCGCAGTTCCTTGATCCGGCGCGCCCCAATCATCCGAATATGTCCACGCCGGACAAGAAATACATCGTCATCCATAACACCGGCAATTACAGCGACGGCGCCGATGCGTCGGCCAACCATCGGTATATGCTGTTCAATACCGACTGCGAGGCGTCGTGGCATTATACGGTCGATAAAGATGTGATTTATCAAGCGCTGTCCGATTATACGACCGGCTACCATTCCTCCGACGGCGCATACGGCGCCGGAAACTATTACGGCATCGGCGTCGAGATCTGCGTCAACGGCTTTCCGGGTACATACAGCGGCGACGCGTATGAAGCATGGCTTGAAGACAGCTTCCTGCCCGCCGTGCGGCGCGCCGCGATGCTCACCGCCGAGCTTTGCGTCCGCCATGGGCTGGACCCGGCGACGGCCATCCGCCAGCATTACGATTCCAACGGTAAGAACTGCCCGATGCAGATGCGCTATACCTCGTCCCTCGGCGGCTATACGCGGGACGACGGCGACGTCTGGAAGCAATTCATCGGCTGGGTGAACGACGACTACCGCGCGCTGACCGGCGGCACGGCCGCGGCGTACGAGTCGGTCGGCCGTCTGACGGTGCCGGACAGCATCACCGTCAGCGGTCGGGACTATCCCGTCACTGCCGTCGAGGAGGACGCCTTTGCGGCCGCGCCCGAGAGCGTGTTCCTCGGCGCGAATGTGCAGAACCTGCCGTCGGCTGTCCGCGGCGTGACCACCATCAGCCCGCAGAACAGCCACATTTCCGCCGTTATGCCGGCGGCGCTGCCCGACTCGGGCGTCGTTATTGCGGACGGCCTCGTGAAAGGCTTATACACGGGTACGACGGCCGGCGCGCTGCTGTCGAAGCTGGAGGACGGGCCGACGCTGTACGACGCGTCCGGCGAACCGAAGGCCGGCGCCGACGCGGTCGCCACGGGAGATTATTTCAAATCCCCGAACGGACGGCTGTACGTCGTCGTGACGGGCGACCTCAACGGCGACGGGCGCATCACCGCCTCCGACTATCTGCTGCTCAAGCGCTATGTGCTGCGTATGTCGGCGCTTTCCGCGCACCAGATCGAGGCGGGCAAGGTGGGCGGCGGCGACCGTCTGGGCGCTTCGGATTATTTGCTGCTCAAGCGCGCCGTGCTTTACGGCGGCAATTTCGCGCCCGAGGAGGAAACGCGCACCGTGACCAACTATGCGTATATGAAGGGCGTTTGGGTCTCGCAGTACGACCTCGCGCCGCTACTGTGCGAATCGGGCAGCCAGCGCGCGGAGAATGAACTGCGGACGCTGGCGGGACGGCTGTTCGACAATATAAAAAAGGACGGCTACAACACCGTCTTTATGCAGGTGCGTCCGTTCGGGGACAGCTTCGCGCCCTCGCGCTACTATCCGGCCTCGTCGTTTGTAACGGGTGCCTACGGCCGCGCGTTCGACTATGACCCGGTGGCCGTTCTGGTGGACGAGGCGCACGCGCGCGGCCTGTCTATCCACGCGTGGATCAATCCCTACCGGCTGATGAAGCCCGACGAGCTGCGGGCCGTCTCGACCGACTACCTGCTCCGCCGCTGGCTTGACGAGGACCGGCTGCGCGAGGTGGACGGCCGGCTCTACCTCGACCCGTCCGACGCGGGCGCGCGCAGCCTGATCATCAACGGCGCCAAGGAGCTGCTCCACGATTACGACTTCGACGGCCTGCACATCGACGACTACTTCTATCCCACGCAGAGCGAGGATTTCGACCGCGTCGCCTTCCTCAACAGCGGCGAGACCGACCTCGCCGCGTTCCGCGAATCGAACATCAATAAGCTCGTGTCGGGGCTGTACGCGGCCGTCAAATCGGTTGACAGCCGGCTGCTGTTCGGCGTTTCGCCCGCCGGCAATCTGAGCAATCTCAAAAGCGGCTATTATCTCGACGTCGAGACATGGTGCTCGCAGGAGGGGTATCTGGATTATATTCTGCCTCAGGTTTACTTCGGGTTCCTGCACGAGACGTGCGCGTTTGACGAGCTGACCGCCCGCTGGGCCGACGTCGCCGCCTCCGGCAGCGTCCGGCTGTACATCGGGCTGACCGGCGGCAAGGCCGTGGACGGCCGTGCGGGCGTTGAGGACCGCTACGCCGGCACCGAGGCGGGCCGCCGCGAGTGGATCGAGCACACCGACGTCCTCAAGCGCTCGCTGGAATGCCTGTTTGATGCCGACGGGGTGGACGGCTTCTGCTTCTTCTCCTACCAATACCTGTATGATCCGCTGACCGGCAAGGCAAACGAGGCGCTGGCCGAGGAATATGCGGGCTTCGCACCGTTGATTCGGAACAAATAGAAGAACAACCCGGATGCGCGGCATTCGGGACAAGTCAAAAACCGGACGTGCGGCGGCTGTGCCGTGCGTCCGTTTTTTTCGGGTTATTACGGGCTTTTGTTTGGCTTCGAAGCCTGCCGAATGCGCGCGGAGGCGAAAGACGGCAGGCTTCCGCTTGCTCCCCGCCGTTTTTTGTGGACGGCCCATTGCTTAGGGCGGACTGCCGCACGGTCCGTCCGGCGCCCACTCGGCAATCCGTCCGGCGCTGCGGAACCTGCCGTCTCACGGCTTCGCGCTGCACTGTCGGGAAGGAATCGCGCTCGAGTGCCGCCGAATTCATTTCGCCGCTGCAAACAGGACTTGTCCCTCCCGTGGACGGCTTACAGGCATACCCCCTGTTTTTTTGATGGAGACGGCGGAAACAAGCTGCCGCAGCCTGCGCGTCGGTGCTGTCGTGCCGATGCCGGGCCGCGACATCCCTGCCGTATTCAATTATACGCACCGGCGCGGCGTAGGTTTGCCGCCTGCCGAATTGCTTAAAGCGGAGAAAACACGCATACGCCGGATAATCTGCACAATGCGTCGCCTTCTTTCTGCAAAGCGCACGGTAAAACCGAAAAGGCAGACCGCAGAGCGTGACGGGGCAGGCGCTTTTGATTTTACAGTGCCGCTTCGGCGCGTGCGGATTGCCGTTGCGGCTTCCGGCTGTGCTGAAGAAAAGTCGCTTACCGAATTTCTGCTGCCTATCGAATGGCGCGAGGTGCCGCAAAGAATCGGGTGCGTCATATCCGTGCGGCCGCTTCCGCGCAGCAGCCTGTCGCGGTTTGTCTCTCAATCGGCAAGGCGTGCGGGACTTTTGCGACGGGCTTGCGCGCGTGACTGCCGCCGTCCTCGTTCCGGCAATCGGACGGCGCCTTTCGGCTTCCGAGCGCAAAACGGATGAAAAGCCCGCCGGTTAAGAGCGCTGTTATAAGAAATACCCCGTAGGGGCGGCGATCGGCCGCCCGCGGGCGCATACTATGCGCCCCTACCAGATGCTTTCTTATCTCAACGCCCCGTTTCGGCGGGCTTTTCTGCCTGTAAGGACGCCCGTTCCGCACGCGCCTCTATTCCGTATCTCGCCTTATTTCCTATGCGCTGCGGTCGTCGCTTTCGATCACGCCGTCGGAGAGCACAATTTTCCGCCGGGCAAAGGACGAAATCTCCTTGTCGTGCGTAATCACGACCACCGTTGTCCCCCGCTCGCGGTTGACGCGGCAGAGCAGCTCCATAATCTCGCGGCCGGTTTTCGTATCCAGCGCGCCGGTCGGCTCGTCGGCCAGCAGGACGCCGCAGCCCGAGACCAGCGCCCGCGCGACGGCGACGCGCTGCTTCTGCCCGCCCGAGAGCTGCGAGACCTTTTTGCCGAGCTGGTCGCCCAGCCCGACCAGCTCGAGCATCTCGATCGCAAGCGCTTTCATCCGGCTGTGCTTCGTGTGCGAGAAATACAGCGGCAGCATAATGTTGAACAGCACGTCCTCCTGCGAGATCAGGAGAAATCCTGCATCACGAACCCGATTTCGCGGTTCCGTATCCCGGCCAGCATGCGGTCGCCCATTTTCCCGACCGAACGGCCGTTGAGCAGGTAGGTTCCCGAATCAAAGCTGTCCAGACAACCGAGAATGTGCAGCAGCGTGGTTTCCCCGCGCCCGAGCGCCCCTCCACCGAAACAAGCTCGCCGTCCCCGATTTCCAGACTGACGTTTTTCAGCGCGTGGAAGCGTCCTTTTCCCAGCTTGTAATACTTGTTTATGTTCTCAATCTGAATCATTGTTGTTTCCTTTCCGTCCCGCACGCGTTTATTCTCTGCTGCGCCGCAGCTCCTCGACGGGTGAAAAGCGGCCGATGGTAAAGGCGGCGATTCCGACGACGATTGCGAGCAGCAGCAGGGAAGCGGCGGCCGTCCAGACGAGGTTCTGCCAGCCGAACAGGACGCCCGGCAGCGCAAAAGCGCCGCTTTCCGCCTGCTTTTGGAGGGTCAGAACGACGGCGGCGACCGCCGCGTCGGTGAACAGCAGTGGCAGCGCCGCCTGCGCGGCCGCGAGCAGCAGCATTCGCCGTTTTGTGCAGCCCTCCATGGCGTAGATGGTGAAGTCCGCCCGACGGCGGTACAGTCCGAGCACCGCGACGCTGATGTAGGCCAGCGATGTGACGGCCAGCAGGAACAGCGGCATCGGCAGCAGCCTTCGCAGGCTCGCGCCGACGTAGGCGCGGGTGCTTTCCAGAAGCGCCTCCATCGTCGTGACCTCCGCGTACTCTTCCAGAGCAGCCCGGATTTCCGTGCGTCGCGCCGCCGAAACGCTGTCGCGCAGCAGCAGGACGCCGCTCGAAACCGGCGCAGTGAAGCCGTCGTTAAAGGTGTCGGTGACCAGCGCCGCCAGCGCGTCGCTGTACGGCAGATACAGCGTCCGCTCGTCGTTGAACAGCTTGTTCGCCGTCATATCCGCCGCGTCGGTGGTATGGAAGCCCAGGTGGAAGTGCATCGGCGGGTATTCGAGTGAGCCGGTGATGCGCACCTCCAGCCTGCCGGTGCCTCCGGGACGGTTGGTGACGACGGTCACGGTCTCGCCGACCGGCGCGTCGGTCGGCCGGACGCCGCACAGCACGCCGCCGAGGACTTCGCCGCCGTCCGGCCAGCTTCCCCGGTAGGGAGCGCCGTACATGGCCGGATAAACGTCGCCGTCGTACAGCTCCAAGCGGTATTGAACCCCGTTGATCAGAACGCCGGCCGAAATCGGCGCAATCTGCTTTTCGATTTCGCCGGCCGCCTGCAATTCGTCTAAGAATGCGTCCAGTTTTATCTGGTTTTCCTCGTCATAGGGGGTCGTGTTGACAAAGTGCAGCCCGTCGGACAGGCCGGCACGCTCCAGCATCGCGCCCGCGCGCCGGATGTACAGGTATTGCGAGAGGGCGTAATTGAGCGCCAGCAGCACCGCGCCGAGCACGACGAACAGCGTCAGCGCAGAGAGCACACCGCCCTTTTGGCCCCTGAAAAACAGTCGTATGCCGTTCATATCGCCGCCCTCCCTTATTCCAGTCTTCGCTTGAACGCAGCGGCGCTGCCGCGCGAGAAGGAGACGACAAACGGCACCGATACGAGCACGGCGGCTATGCAGCACATGCACAGGATGAGAAGATAGTCGCGCGGCTGGTAGATCAGCCCCTGAATCGTGTTGAGCTTGCTGAAAACCGGCCCGTAAAGCAGCGCATGCAGCGCAACGCCGACCGCGCTGACCGAAAAGGTCATCAGAAACACCGATGCGAGCTTGATGAAAACGACCGTGTCCTTCGGCGCGCCGCAGATGGATTGGATTGCGCCGATGTAGTCGGTGCTGTCGGAGAGGTATTTCAGCAGGAACATAAACGCCGCAATGGCCGCGGCGAAAACGACCGAAAGCACCAGCATCACCGAAAGCGTGTCCCGCTTGGAGTTTTCGTAAGAAGAATAGGGATGTCCGCTAATGGAAACGTCGGGGAATTGTTCCCGCATATCCCGCAGCAGATCCAGATTCTCATAATAAGACGGCTTTTCCTTTAATGTTGTTGCTATGGCAGATATGGGAAAGCCGTTTTTAATAAATGCGGTTTCAGGAATGAAAATATCGCACTGTATATGAGAGGCTGTACCGACAACCGTAAAATCAACACCATGGATGCGGATTGTGTCTTTGCCAAGCTGCATAATAGATCCCGACGCGAAGAATTCGGCGGATTCAGAAACGATTGCAACATTTTTCCCCTCGGACAGCTCTTCGTCGGTAAAATAATTTCGTCCCCGTATTCGACGAAGGTTCTCGTTAGTACCCAGAGTTTCACATCCTAAGGTGTAAATTCGTTCATCTTCTCCATTGTTTTTCAAAATCGGAGCTGAAACCATATATATGAAGCTCACCGGTTCGCTGTACCGATTGAGCAATTTTTTTACATCCTCCGTGTTTGGAATATTGGAAAAGGAGAAGACGTATTTGCGTGCATATGAATCGTTCTCTGAATATGCTTGAACGCTGGGGTTGAGATTGCCGTAAAGAAAAATCAGAAGAAGCGAGCTGCTCAGAAGACCTATAAGGAACAGAAAAAATATCGGCCTGCTGCATCGATAATAATATCGTATCGATTTGGCGATCAATGTAAGTGTTTTCATATAGGTATGTCACAGAGGAGGCTTATTTGGGCCTCCTCTGTCCTCCGTATATTGGCGTTGTTTTCAATCGTTATCTTCGCATGTAGGATCATAAATTTCAATGCGGGCGTCAAGATTCCGCACACCGTTTTTGCTGCGGTAAGCGCCATGCCATGTTTCGCTTGCGTAATTTGTGGAAGCAACGTCAATTTTGGGAAGTTTGAGCCGGTTTTCCACATAGCCGTACTCATCACTGAAAACTTCTACTCCTTTTCGGTCAATATTTTTGGCCCAGACGTAACAGAAAAGATCGGATGTGGTTTCACATTCGGTAGAACTCCAAGCGTCGGAAAACCATGAGCCAGTATCATAATAACAGTGGATTGCAGTATCCAGCCTATAATACTGGTCTACTTCCAATTCGCGCTCTACGCGAAGATCTGTCAGCGCGCTTCCTATGGCAGCGGAAGAGGAAAGAAAGAGAAAAACGAATAAAAACACTAAAGCCTTTATCGTAATAAACAATTCTTTCCCTTATTTTATAATTCTATTAAACCATAGTATACCATATTTGTCAATATGCTATCTCCAAATTTGTGAATAAGCACCGAATATATCGGCTTAAATTTGACATATCTCACAAAAACCGCGCCGTGACGGCGGGGTATGCTATACGGCCGGAAAACGGGCGCGCGCATAGGAGGACGGCTTTGCCTGCGGCGGCGCGGCTTGGCCGAAGGCTTTTTGTGCGCGGGAATAAAAAACGCCCCGATGCATATTGCATCGGGGCGTTGGGGGAGACGATTATGTCCCGTATAGCCCGCACAGTCTGCCCAGCCGGCATTGGACGACCGCCGCACATTCGCGCAGACACCGCGCCGGCAGCGCGTACCATTCCGCATCCGCATGCAGGTGTACTGCGTCCAGCCCCGCCGCCGCAGCCAGCCGCGCGGCGCGGTAGACGTGGTAGTCGCTGGTGACCAGCGCGACGCGGTACGGGCGTGTGAACCGTTGTTCGAGCAGCGCTTTGGTATTGGCCAGATTTTCGTAAGTGGAGGCGGAACGCTCCTCCCGCAGAATGCGCGCCGACGGGACGCCTCTGGCGGTCAGCCAGCGTTCCATCGCCAGCGCTTCGGAAACCGTTTCGCCTTCGCCCTGCCCGCCCGAGACGACAAGCAGCGCGTCGGGGTTTCGGAGGTGATAGGCGTATGCCGCCTCCAGACGGCGCTCGAGCTGCGGCGTGACGGCTTCGCCGTCGATGCCCGCGCCGAGCACAAGCAGTACATCCTCGTCATAGGACGCCGTGTCGCACCGGCCGTACAGCACAAGGAACAGCATGAACGCCGGCAGCAGCGCAAAAGCGGCGCACAGCAGCCCGAGCGGCCATTTCCGTTTTTTCAGCCGCGTATAAAAGACGCCCGTCAGCAGCAGGGCGACGCCCAGCAGCGCGGTCAGCAGCAGCCCCGACGGCAGGCGGATGAAGCAAGAGAGAACCGCCGCGTACAGCAGGACGAAGCCGCCGACGGCCGCAAACGCGGCGCTGCCGGCAGAAAGCCGTTTCATCCGTACAGCCTCCCCTCGATGCGGTTGACCCACCGCGCGGGCAGCAGCCGGGAGAGGACCAGCAGCGTCTTATAGCCCGCGCCGACGGTGAACAGCGGCTTGGGGCGGCGCTTCATCGCCGCGCGGCAGACGGCGGCGGCGATGCGCTCGGGCGGCATGCCGTTCTGCTCGTCCGCTTCCATCCGCGCGACGGCGCGCTCGAGCCGGTCGCCGTACAGCGCCCTGCCCTCCTGCGATTTGTCGCGCTTGGCGGTGAAGCCCGTGCGCACGTCGCCGGGCAGGACCGCGCAGACGCGGACGCCGAACGGGCGCAGCTCGTTGACCAGACAGAGCGTGAGCGCGCTCACGGCCGCCTTGGCCGACGAGTAGACCGACTGGAACGGCACCGGCAGCGCCGCCGCAAGCGAGCCGACGTTGACAATCAGCGGCGAGGCGCTTTTCCGCAGCAGCGGCAAAGCGTGCTTGACGCAGGCGAGCAGGCCGAAATAGCCGACGTCGAACAGCGCCTTCGCTTTGTCGAGGTCGGTGAACTCCGCCGCGCCCGAGATGCCGAAGCCGGCGTTGTTGACGAGGATGTCCAGCGCGCCCTCGGCCTGCTCCAGCGCGGCGAACGCCTGCCGCACGCTCGACTCGTCCGCTACGTCGCAGGGGATATGGCGCACGCCGTCCGCGGACGGACGGCGTGAGAGCGAGTAAACGGTGTGCCCTTTGGCGGCGAACTGCCGCGCGATGGCCAGTCCGATGCCCGAGCTGCCGCCGGTGACGGCGATCCGCAGGCTCATTGGATTCCGAACCGAACGAGCACGTCGCGGATGATGTCCAGCGCCTCGTCCAGCAGCGCCTCGGTGTGGATGGCCATAAAGCTGGTGCGCAGCAGGCAGTCGCTTTCCGGGACGGCCGGCGGCAGCACGGGGTTGACGTAGACGCCTGCGTCGTAGATCGCTTTCGCGACGGAGAGCGTGGTCATAACGTCTTTTGTGTAGATCGGGATGATGGGGATGATGCCGTTGCTCTCGCGGATGCGGATGCCGCGCGCGAGCATGCCCTGATGTACATAGCGCGTGATTTCCGCGAGCCGGTCGACGATCTCCGGGTGCGCGCGCAGATGCCGCAGCGCGGCCAGCGCCGTCGCGCAGCTTGCCGGCGGGATCGAGGCCGAGAAGATGAACGGGCGCGAGGTGTGCCGCACATATTCGGCCACCGGCGCGCTGGAGGCCATATAACCGCCGAGCGACGCGAGCGATTTGGAGAAGGTGCCCATGTAAATGTCCACCTCGTCGGCCAGCCCGAAGTGGTCCGCCGTGCCTCTGCCGCCGCGGCCGATGACGCCGAGCGCATGCGCGTCGTCCACCATCGTGCGCGCCCCGTATTTTTTGGCAAGTGAAACGATTTCGGGCAGCCTGGCGATGTCGCCGCCCATCGAGAACACGCCGTCGGTCACGATCAGCTTGCCGCTGTCCTCGGGCAGTCCCTTGAGGATGCGCTCCAGCTCGTCCATATCGTTGTGCCGGTAGAGCAGGCGGCGGCCGTAGCTGAGCTTGCAGCCGTCGTAGATGCTGGCGTGGTTCTCCTTGTCGCAGATGACGTAGTCGCCGTGGCCGACGAGCGCGGAGATGATGCCCAGATTGGTCTGGAAGCCGGTCGAGAAGGTCACCACCGACTCCTTGTTGAGAAAGTCGGCCAGCTCCGATTCCAGCTCGAGGTGCATCCGCAGCGTGCCGTTGAGGAACCGCGAGCCGGAGCAGCCCGTGCCGTACTGCCGCAGCGTCTCGACGCCCGCGTCGATGACGTCCTCGTTGACGGTCAGGCCGAGATAGTTGTTCGAGCCGAGCATGATGCGCCGCTTGCCCTCCATAACGACCTCGACGTCCTGCCGCGATTCCAGCGCGTGGAAATAGGGGTAGATGCCCGCTGCTTTCGCGTCGCGCACGGTGGTGTAGTCATAGCATTTCTTGAAAATATCCAAAAAGAACAGTCCTTTCGTCCGGCGGCGTTTACCAGCCGAGCTCGTTTTTGATTGTCTTCGCCAGCAGGTCGGATACGCGGATCGACGCGTTCACGTTCGGATGCCCGCCGCCGCCCACGTCGCCGTTCTTCAAATCGATCGGCGCCAGCGGCAGGAAGCGCACCCGTTCGTCGCCCAGTGCCGCGACGACCGCGGTCAGGGTATCGGTAAATTTGACGTCCATCATCCCATACGCCCAGATCAGCAGCGCGTCGGGGTACACTTCGCGCAGCTCGCGCAGAAATTCGTCCGCTTTCGCGCCGAAGGCCGCGCTGTCGACGCCGCCCCACGAGTCGTTGGTTCCCGCGTTGACGACGACGACGTCGGGCGTCCAGAGGGAAAAGTCCCACGGCGTTTCGTCGCGCAGCGTCCAGCGGTAGAATTTGGTGATTTCCAGCGCCTTTTCGCCGTTGCAGTTGCAGAGGATGCCCTGCCCGGAGATCGCTTCGTAGCGGCCGGAGGCGTTGAGCTTTTCGGCGGTCATATACGCGTAGGCCATCGTGCTGTCCTGCTCGAAGGTGGTGTAGCCGGTGACCGTCGGCTCGGCCAGCACGCCGTAGCCGCAGGTGATGGAATCGCCGAAGAATTCGATGCGCCGCTCCTTTTCCGCCGGCGGGTCGAGAAAGGCGGCGTTTTCGCCCAGCAGCGTGACCGATTCGATGCGCAGCGCGTCGATGCTCTCGGACACGCGCAGCAGGGTAAGGGTGTGCTCGCCGTCGTCCAGCGACTCGAACAGCAGCTTTTCGTCGCCGGTGGCGACGGTATGCTTCGTCGCTTTGCCGTCGAGGAAGGCTTTCAGATACAGCGGCGCGCCCGAGGAAAAGGGCTTGAAGGAGACGATGGCGCTGCGCGCCTTGAAGCGCACGGAAAAGCCGCTGTTCGGCCAGTAGACCGCCAGCGCGCCGTCCCGAATTCGCGAGCGCCCGATGGGGAGATAGCCGTTTTCGTCGGCCAATAGAAGAGTAAGCATCCGCAGGATTCTCCGTTTCCCGCCCGTCCTGTTGCAAACGGGCGCGCAGACCGAGCGGCGCTTTTTTCGGAACGCGTCGCTCGGTCCGGATCTTTTCTGTATGGCACTTTCGCTGCGGCGTCTGGCGCTTTTTCGCACCTCCCCGCGCGGGGAGCCCAACGGCGCCGAATGCGCGCAGCTTGCGCAATAAGCTGTGCGGTCGTTCTGTGCGCGCCGACGGCGCGGAAAACTTGAATAGCCGCCGCACATACTTCTACACTGTACAGTACACTATGCGGCTATTATATCATATCCTGCGAAAAAAGACAATTCTTTTTCAGATTTTTTTACGATTCAGCGCTTTGTAGATTTCGCAGACGACGACCGGCGCGAACGAGAGCGCCAGCACAATCAGCCACGCGCGCCCGTTCAGCAGCACGGTGCCGAACACCGTCCGCAGCGGCTCGAACAGCACCACCGCCACCTGCAGCGCGCCGCAGAGCAGGAACGAGAAATTGATCATCCCGTTGGAAAACGGACCGATGCGGAAAATCGACTTGTCGCTGCGCATGTTGTACGAGTGGAAGAGCTGCGAGAGCGAAAGCACCAGAAACGCCATCGTGCGCCCGGTCATATGTCCCTCCAGCCGGCAGCCGATCAGATAGGCGCTCAGCGACAGGATGCCGATGAGGATGCCCTCGAAAAAGATTTGCAGTCCGTCGACGAAGGAGAACATCCCCTGACCTTTTTTGATCGGCTTGCGCCGCATCACGTCCTCGTCGGTTTTTTCCATCCCCAGCGCGACGGCGGGCAGCGAATCGGTCACCAGATTGACCCAGAGAAGCTGCACGGCGGCCAGTGGCGAGGGCAGCCGCACAAGGATGGCGGCGAACACCGTGATGATCTCGCCGATGTTGCAGGACAGCAGAAAATGCACCGTGCGCCGGATGTTTTCGTAAATGCCGCGGCCCTGCCGCACGGCGCTGACGATGGTGGCAAAGTTGTCGTCGGCCAGAATGAGGTCGGAGGCCTCCTTGGCGACGTCGGTGCCGCCCTTGCCCATCGCGCAGCCGATGTCGGCGGCCTTGAGCGCGGGCGCGTCGTTTACGCCGTCGCCGGTCATCGCCACGACGAAGCCGCCCGCCTGCAGCTCGCGCACGATGCGCAGCTTGAACTCCGGCGTCGTCCGCGCAAAGACGGTGTGCGAGAGGATCGCGCGCCGCCGCTCCGGCTCCTCCATCGCCAGCAGCTCGCTTTCGGTTACGGCGCTCTCCCGGTCGCCGCAGATGCCGATGCTGCGCGCCACGGCGACGGCGGTGTCCGCGTGGTCGCCGGTGATCATCACGACCTTGATGCCCGCGCGGCGGCAGGCCTTGACCGCTTCGTAGGATTCGGCGCGCGGCGGGTCGATCAGTCCGGCCAGCCCGCAGAAGGTGTAGGACAGCTTTTCGGGGGCAGCCGGCAGCGTTTCGGTCTCGGCGTAGGCGAAGCCGAGCACACGCAGCGCCCGCTGCGCCATTTCCGACGCCTTTTCCGCCGCGCCGGCGGCGCCCCTGCACATCGGCAGGATGACGTCCGGCGCGCCCTTGAGGACCGAGAGGTAGCCGCTTTTCGTCTTGTGTACGGTAATCATATATTTCCGCTTGGAGTCGAACGGCACCTCCGCCACCCGCGGCTCGGGTGCGTAGGCGCGTTCGGCCTCGCCCTTTTCGGCCAGCGCGTTTTCGGTCGGCGAGGCGCGGTCGTTGCACAGCAGGAACAGCCGGAAGAGGTTCTCGCGGTCGCCGTGCGTCTCGACGACGGTCATTCGGTTCTGCGTGAGCGTGCCGGTTTTGTCCGAGCAAATGACCGACGCGCAGCCCAGCGTCTCCACGCTGGTTAAGTGCTTGACGATGGCCTTGTGGCGCGCCATTTTCTGCACGCCGATGGACAGCATAATGGTCACGATGGCCGGTAGCCCCTCGGGAATGGCCGCCACCGCCAGCGAGACCGAGGTCAGGAACATCTCGGCGAATGGCATCCCGCGCAGCAGGGAGAACACCAGAAGCAGCGCGCAGATGACGAGCGCCGCGTTCCCCAGCAGCGAGCCGATGCGCGCCAGCCGCTCCTGCAAGGGCGTTTTGCCGTTTTCCTCCTCGTGCAGCAGCGCGGCGATGCGGCCGACGTTCGTGTCCATGCCCGTCGCCACCGCCACGGCCTTGCCGCTGCCGCCGAGGATGGCCGTGCTTGAAAAGACCATATTCCGCTGCTCGGAAAGGTGCAGATTTTCGCCGCTCAGCAGCGCCGCCGTCTTGGATACGGCCGCCGATTCGCCGCTGAGCGACGACTCGTCGGTCAGCAGCTCGTTGGCCTCCAGCACGCGCGCGTCCGCGGGTACGAAGTAGCCCTTGCGCAGCAGAAGCAGGTCGCCGCGGACGACGTCCTCGCTTTTGATTTCGCGTTCCTGTCCGCCGCGCAGGACGAGCGCCTGCGGCGTGCCCAGCTTTTTGAGCGCTTCGATGGCCTTCTCCGCTCGCCGTTCCTGATAGACGCTGATGACCGAGTTGATGAATACGATGGCCAGGATGATGATGAAATCGTAGTCGGTCTCCCCCGCGATGCGCGACGCCGTGTAGGACGCCGCCGCGGCCAGAAACAGCACGATGGTCATTCGGTCGCAGAGCGAGCCGAGAAAGGCGCGCAGCAGACTCTTGCGCTTTTTGCCCTGAAGAAGGTTTTTGCCGTCGCGCTCGAGACGGGCCTGCGCCTCCGCTTCGGTCAGTCCGGCGGGCGAGCTGCCGAGATCGCGGAGGACTGCCTCCGGCGGCTGGTTATAGAACGCCATATTGAATTTCCTTTCTATATATATAAAGCATGAAGAGATTCGGGAAAATCATCAGCGCGTTGAAGATGTCGGCCGCCGCCCAGACGGCTTCGCCCGACAGGAACACGCCGCCGAACACGAAAAGCACCGACAGCAGGCGGAAGGCCAGCGAAACGGCCTTTTTCCGTCCGCCGAACAGGTACCCGATGCAGCCGTCCGCGTAAAACACCCACGCCAGAATCGAGGCGAAGGCGAATACCGCCAGAAACGCCAGCAGGATGTAGCTTCCCGCCGGCCCGAAGGCGTTTCGGAACACCGCCTCCATCTCCGTCTCGCCCGAGAGCAGCAGCGCGAACGCCGTCAGCGTGCTGACGACAAAGGTGTCGATGACGATTTCCGCCACGCCCCATAGCCCCTGCCGGTAGGGCGTGGTGCCCTCGGCGGCGGCGTGCGCGATCGGCGAAGAGCCCATCCCCGCTTCGCTGGAGAAGATGCCCTTCGACACGCCCACCCGCAGCGCGGCGGACAGCAGGGAGGCCGAAAAGCCGCCCGCGGCCGCCCGCAGCCCGAAGGCCTCGGAGAAAATGCGGCGGAGCGCGTCGGGGAAGGCGGAGGCGTTTTGCAGGATGATGAAAAGCATCGCCAATATGTACAGCGCCGAGAACAGCGGCACTAAAAACGCGTTGACCGCGGCGATGCGGCTGCGGCCGTCGAAAATCACGAGCGCCAGCAGCAGCGCCAGCAGCGCGGCGCTGAACAGGGGCTTCGCGCCCACGCCCGCAAGGACGTCGGCGATGGCGTTGGACTGCACGAGGTTGCCCACGCCGAACGCGGCGAGGATGCAGCAGAGCGAGAAGAAAATCGCCATGCCGTGCCGTCCCGCGTCGTCCAGACAGTACATCGTGCCGCCGACAAAGCCGTCGCCCTCCCGCCGCCGGCGGGCCACTGCGATGTAGACCTCCGCGTATTTGACGGCGGCCGTCAGCAGTCCGCAGACCCACATCCAGAATATGCTGCCCGCGCCGCCGAGCGAGATGCCCAGCCCCACGCCGACGATGCTGCCGATGCCGACGGTGCCCCCGAGCGCGGTCGAAAGCGCTCCCAGCGGCGAAATGCCGCCCTTTTCGGAGGCGTGCTTGCCGCGCAGCGTTTCGCGCGCCAGCGTTTTCAGTCCGCGGAGCTGTATGCACCGGCTCCTGACCGTGAAATACAGGCCGAAGCCGAGGATCAGCCCCACCGTGGGCAGTCCCCAGACCAGGTCCCGCAGCAGCTCTAACAGCAAAAAAAGACCTCCTTTTTGGATTGAGAGTTGCAAAGTGCAAGCGCTTGTGCTATACTGTTCTATGAATAAGACCGCGCCGCGCCGGCGAAGGAAACGGCGGGCCGCGCACGCTTTCTGCGCCGTGCGGGAGCGTGAAGCGCCTCCTGCGTTTGCCGGCGCCGATTTTCAGGCTTGTTCGGGAAAGGAATGGTCAAAAAAGAATGAAAACAGCAATCATTACGGGCGCCTCCAGCGGACTGGGCGTCGAGCTGCTCAGGGCGGTTGCCGCGCTCTGCCCCGAAATCGAGGAATTCTGGCTGCTGGCCCGCCGGGAGGACCGCCTTGCCGCCGCAGCCGCGCAGGTGGAGGGAAAGAAGACCTTCCTCCTGCCCATCGACCTGACCGATTACGGCCGATACGACGCGCTCCGCAGCGCGCTGGAGGAGAAGCAGCCCGACGTCGTCTGGCTCTTCAACAACGCCGGCTTCGGCAAGCTGGGCGACTACGGCGAAATCGACCCGCGCGACCATTACGACATCGCCAATCTGAACTGCGCGGCGCTTTCCGCCGTCACCGGGACGGTGCTGCCGTATATGCACGCGGGCGCGCACATCGTCAACGTCTGCTCGATCGCCGCGTTCGCGCCCACGCCGCGGATGACCGTCTACTGCTCGACCAAGGCGTTCGTCTACTCGTTCTCGAAGGCGCTGCGCGCCGAGCTGCGCAAAAAGCAAATCGGCGTCACCGCCGTCTGCCCCGGCCCGATGGATACCGAATTCCTGCCCGTGGCCGGCATTCAGGGCAATTCCAAAATGTTCAACACCCTGCCGCGCTGCAACGTCGCGGAGGTGGCGGAAAAGACCGTGAAGGCCGCCCGCCGCAACCGCGGCATCTATACGAACAAGCTCATTTACAAGCTGTACCGCGTGCTCGCCAAGCTGCTGCCGCACGGGCTGATCGTGCGGTTTTCCGAGTGCTGACGGAAGGGGTGGAGAGGATGAAGCCGCTGCTTTTCAGCGTCTCCCGCAAGGGATATGACCGAGATGAGGTCAACGCCTTTCTCGCGGAGCTGGACGAAAACAGCCGCGCCGCCGAGGAATCGCGCGACCGCGAGATCAAACGCCTTTCCGGCGAAAACGACGTCCTGCGCAGCCGCGCCGAAGCGCTCGAGTCGGAGCTGCGGGCGCTGGGCAACGAAAACGGCGCGCTGCGCGAGCAGGTGGGCGAGCTGGAACGAAAGCTCGCGGAGGCGGAGGCGGCGCAGAAGGCCGCAGAGGCGGCGCCGGCCGCCGGCGAGGGCAAAGCCGCCGCACCGAAGAAACGGGTGCGTCCGCGCAGGCCCGTCCCCGACGGGAAAAGCGTGATCGGCGCTTTCAGGAGGATGTTTGACAATGAGCATGAGGTTTGACACAAGCGAGCTTCGCCGCCGCGCGCCCGAGCTGCGGGCGGGGGAGGAGATTCTGCTCTCCGGCACAGTGTATACCGCGCGCGACGCGGCGCATAAGCGTATGGCCGCCCTGCTGGCGGAGAACCGGCCGCTGCCCTTCGCCCTCGAGGGGGCGGCGATCTACTACGCCGGCCCGACGCCGGCGCGCGCGGGGGCGGTCTGCGGCTCCTTCGGGCCGACGACCAGCGGACGGATGGACGCGTTTGCGCCCGCGCTGTACGACCGCGGCCTGAGCGCGACCATCGGGAAGGGCAACCGCAGCGCCGCGGTCGTCGAGGCCATCCGGCGCAACCGCGCCGTGTACCTCGTCGCCATCGGCGGCGCGGGCGCCATCGCGGCGCGGCATATCGCGTCGCTGGAGGAAATCGCGTTTCCCGAGCTGGGCTGTGAGTCGGTCAAACGGCTCGTTTTCTCCGATTTCCCGCTCATTGTCGGCATCGACTGCGCGGGAGGCAACATTTACGAACGCGGAAAGGACTGAACCATATATATGCCTGATACGGTCGGAATAATGAACGAACTGGCGGCGTTTTTGCGCCGTCCCGATATTGCCGCCGAAATGGAGGACGACCTGCGGACGCTCGTCGCTGTCCCGAGCGTGGGCGCACCGGGCGAGGGGGGCTATCCCTTCGGCCCGGCCTGCGCGGCCGTGCTGGACGCGGCGCTCGCGCTGGGGGAGAAATACGGCTTCGCCACGGAGAATCACGCGTATTACTGCGGCAGCATCCTGTACGGGGACGCGGAAAAGGAGCTCGGCATCGTCACCCACCTCGACGTGGTGCCCGCCTCAAAGGAGGGCTGGACGGGCGACCCCTTCACGCTGCTGCGCGACGGCGACCTGCTCATCGGACGCGGCACCGAGGACGACAAGGGGCCGTTCATCGCCTCGCTCTACACGCTGCGCTTCCTGAAGGAGACGCGCCGCGCGCTGCCCTTCGCCGTGCGGCTGATTCTGGGCTGCGACGAGGAGAGCGGCTGCACCGACCTTGCGCATTACCTCTCGGTGCGCAGCGCGCCCTTCTTCGCCTTTACGCCCGATTCGGAGTACCCGGTCTGCATCGGCGAAAAGGGGATGTACGGCTTCGACCTCGTCGTCCCCTGCGATGTCGGAACCGAGATCACGGGCGGCTCGGCGCCCAACGCCGTGCCCGCGTCCGCACGCGCCGTCCTGCGCGCCTGCGCGGACCCGGGCGTGCTGCTGTACGACGAGCAGATCACGCTGGAGAACGCGGCGGGCGAGACGGCCGTCCACGCCGAGGGGCTGACCGCGCACGCGGCGATGCCCGAGAGCGGCGTCAACGCCATCGGCGCGCTCTGCCGCTACCTTGCAGCCAACCGGCTCGACGGCAGCGCCGGCGTGCGCTTCCTCGCCGAGAGCTGCTCGGAATATTTGGGCAAGTCCTTCGGCATCGACTGCTCGGACGACGCGTTTGGGTATCTGACCTGCGTCGGCTCAACGGTGCATACGCGAGAGGGCATGCTCGTGCAGAACTACAACGTCCGCTATCCGATGTCGGCCGACATCGGGGAAATCCGCCGCCGCGTGGCGGAAAAGGCCGCGTCGCTCGGCGGACGGGTGGAGAACGAGTCGGTCAGCGCCGGCTATTACAAGGACCCCGACAGCGCCGAGATCCGCGCGCTGACGGAGGCCTGCGGCACCGTGCTCGGCGGGCCCTGCGCGCCCTATACGATGGGCGGCGGCACCTATGCCCGCCATATGCCCGGCACCGTCGCCTTCGGCGCGGCCATCCCTGCGCTGCGCGGTCTGCGCGGTGAGGGACGCGGCGGCGCGCATCAGGTGGACGAATACATCACCGTCACCGAGCTGGAATGCGGCGTGAAAATCTTCACCCTCTCGCTGCTCGGCATAGCGGAAGCGCAGAGCTGAGCGGGTCAGCCGCTCAGCTCGGGCAGGCCGTCGGAAAGGTCAAGCTCCTTTTCGACGGCTATGTCTTTTTCGACCCGCGTCTCGGCGGTGAGTATATAGACCTCGCGCTCGTCGTCGCGCTTCCAGGTGTATTCGACCGACTGCAGCGTTCCGTCGAGCGCCGATAGCCAGTTGTCCATCGCGCGGACGGCGTACCCGAGCGCTTCCTCCTCGTCGATACGCCGCGTCTGCCGCGCGTACTCGCGGTAGACGACGGTGCGCTTCTGTACGGGCAGCTTGAGAAAGCCGAGCAGTACGACGTTTTCCTCGCCGGTCTGCGCGTCGTAGGCGTCGAACGAGGGCTTTTCGTCCAGATAAAGGGCAAAGTCCCGCCCGAGGACCGAAAGCTCGGTTTTGCGCTCCGTCCGTCCGGTTTCGACCCGTTCGGTGTAGTCGAAGGGGATTTCCACCGTGAAATTGCGGTAGACCAGCGCGTATACGCTGCCCTTGGCGTGGCAGGCGCGAATCGTTTCGTAGATGCCGGTGCTGAAGGCGCTGATGAGCGTCTCGCCCTTGAGGACGACGTCGCCGGCCTTGAACATCGGGGAACCGCGGATGGCCTCGATGGAGGTGACGACCCCGTCCTCGGCGGCGACCACGTCGTAAATGCCCGACGTGTCGTCGAACGGCGGCGGCGTGCGGCGCTCGATGACGTCAACGTAGGCGTAATTGCCCTTGATGTTGATGGAGATCGACGAGATTTCGTCGAACGAAAGGATGAAATCCAGCTCGGCCTTGCGCACGTTGAAGGTCGGGATGAACGTCCCCACCCGCAGCGCGTGTTCGTCCAGCGCCTTGAGAATCCGCGCCGTTTCGATGTTCGTGTTGCCGGTGACGTCGATTTCCCAGACGATGAACGAGGACGCTGCGATGATCAGCAGCCCGATGAAGCTGCCCAGCACCAGCCCGAGCCGCTTCCGGTATTTGTAGACGACGAAGGGCACGCCCACCGCCCGCTCCACCGTCAGCGGGATTTCCGCGCGCGCGGCGGCAAGACGGATCCATTCCATCGTGAACAGCGAGCAGCGCAGCCGCAGCCCGCCCACGCAGTGCTCGGGACGCCAGAACAGCAGCCGCTTTTCCGTCAGCAGGTTTAGCAGCCGCACGGCGTCGGCCTCGGAGACGAGCAGTACATAAAAGCCGAAAATGCGGTGTATGAATTTATACATCTTCCAGATACCTCACACCGTTGATTTCGCCGCGGATGGCAATTTTCTCCTCGGACAGATAGGAGAGCGTCAGGCTTGCGCCGCAGATGCGGATTCGCTTGCCGCCGATGACCGCAAGATCGATTTCCTCGCGCCCGTACACGAGCAGCTTGACGCAGCCGTCCACAAACGCTTCGCTCTGCCCGCGCAGTTCAATAAAGCATTTTTCGAGCTTTTCCAACGGAGCAAAAAGATTTTTCAAAGCAATCACCCACCGTCCTATACTATTGCGGCGCGTCCGCAAATATGATAGGGATGCGGGTTCGGCCGCCGGCGGGGGGACGTCTCCCCGCAGCTTTACGGGAAGGGGATTTACGATGGAAAATACGGGGAAAACGCTGAAAAACGTTCTTGCCGCGGCGCTGCTGGCGCTCTTTGTGCTGCTGAACGTCTACGGACGCACGGCCGAGGCGGGCACGCTCGCCGGCATCCGCTTCTGCGTGACGGTGATCGCGCCGTCGCTGTTCATTTATATCGTGCTCGCCAAGCTGATTCTCGGCTCGGCCGCGGCGGGCTGGTTCGCCAAGCCGTCGCAGTCGCTGTTCCTGCTGCTGCTCGGCTTTCTCTGCGGCTTCCCGACGGGCGCGGTACTCGCCCGCGAGCTGTACGACAGGGGCGGCGTGTCGGCCAAGCGCGCGTCGTACATCTGCGCGTATGCCAACAACCCCAGTCTTTCGTTCGTGCTCGGCTTCGCCGGGGAGCGCGCCTTTCCCGGGAGCGGCGCAGGATGGAAGTTTTCGCTGCTGATCGTTCTTTCGTCGCTGCTGAATATGCTTGTGCTGCGGCTGGTCTTTTTCACCGCCGAGGAACGCGCCGAGCTTGCAAAGCCGCTGGCGCTCGGCGGCGGCAAGCCGAAAACCCTCGTCGCCGCCGTGTCCGAAAGCGCCGACGCGATGATCCGCATCTGCGCGATGATCACCGCCTTCGCCTGCGTCGGAACGCTGCTCAACGAGCTGGCGGGGCTGTCCGGCCTGCCGGCGGCGCTGGTGAGCGGTATTCTGGAATTTTCCGGCGGCATCAGCCTGTGCGCCGGTCTGCCGGGCGTCGCCGGACCCGTCCTCGCCGCGGCGCTGCTGGGCTGGTCGGGCATCTGCGTCCAAATGCAGGTGCGCGCGGTCGCGGGCGAGCTGCTGTCGGTCGGGATGTTCACCTGCGCGCGCGTGCTGCAGGCGGCGGTGATGGCGCTGGGCGCGTTTTTCCTCTTCCGCTGACACGGCTTGACAAACGCCGTATTTTCTGGTATACTTAGACGACGACAGAAAAGCGGGGAGGGACGGCGCTTGAAACGGAAGGATATGCAGGAGGAAAACACCTGCGCGTACTGTGAGCATGCCGTGCCCGTCAACCATGCGGAGGCGTTCCTTTGCGATTATAAGGGCGTCGTCCGGCCGGAGGGGCGCTGCCGCCGCTTTGCGTTCGATCTTCTCAAGGTCAGCCCCCGCCGCCGGCCGCTTTCGTCCGACGACGAGCTGGATTTTTCACTTTGAGCGAGAAAAGCGCAGAAATTCGCTTCGAACGGTTGACAAGACGGAAATTTTGTGCTATACTTTGCAAAGTAAAACGCCGCCGCTTTCCGGCGGCCGCATACGGGTATGGAAAGATGGCTGAGCTGGTCTAAGGCGCACGACTGGAAATCGTGTGTGCGTTAATAGCGCACCCAGGGTTCGAATCCCTGTCTTTCCGCCACGAAAAAAGCGAACTTTGGTCGGCAGACAAAGGTTCGCTTTTTTCAATGCTGCCCGTTCCCTGCGGTACGGGTGAGCTATTTTCGGAAGAGGGAAAAGACCTGCGCCTAGTAAGCCGTGTATCAGATTGCGGCAGTGATATATCATTGCCGGATATAAAGCTTTATGCTGTTTGCCTTTTCGCGCCATGTGTTGTACAATCATTTACATTTAAGAAGGCGCGTTTTTGACGGAAAGCAAATTGCTTGACCCGTCTTTTGCATTTGCGGCTGCGATTGTAAAGCGCATCGACGAGCGTAACTGCATCCAAAAGTCCTTATAGGACCGATCAAGCTGTAAGATTAGGTACATCTGTCGGAGGACGGCACATACGCGTGGGCGTTCGGTTCTGGTGCTTTGTATGCCCCGTTCGCCGTTTTCACATCCCCTTTCAGCCGCACGCTTTTTTGGAAAACCCGTCCCGGCCCCGCGCGTCGGGGCGTTTTCTCTTGTCTGCCGGTTGGGCGAAAAACAGTAAAAAACAAAAATCATGGTTAACCGTACCGCTGCGCGTGGAACTATATTTATGAAAGCGCTTTCCTTACCGTTTCAGGAGGACCGACATATGACGCAGGACCGCATTTATGCCTTTGTGGAAGAAAACATGAAAACGATTTTCGCCTATGCCTGTTCGCGGGTACCGCATAAGCAGGAGGCCGAGGACCTTGCCGGCGACATCATCGCGGCGCTGCTCGCCGCGGCCGGACGAATCCGCAGCGAGGAGGCGCTGTTCGGCTATGTGTGGACCATCGCCGCAAATACCTATAAGAAGTATTTGCGGCGCAAAAGCCGCTGCACTGCAGTCGAATGGGACGAAAACCGACTCGGCGAAATCCCGGACGACGAGGACTTTACCGAGGCGCTTCTGCAATCCGAACGGCTGAATCTGCTGCGCCGCGAGCTGTCGCTGCTTTCCGGACAATACCGCGAATGCACCGTCGCCTATTATTTCGACGGCCTTTCCTGCGCGGAGACGGCCGAAAAGCTGCATATCTCGCTTGAAATGGTGAAGTATTACCTGTTCAAAACCAGAAAAATACTTAAGGAGGGTATCGGAATGGAACGTACATTCGGAGAAAAAAGCTATAAACCGTCAAGGTTTGAATTTGTAACGATTTTCTCGGGGCAGTTCAATCGGGAATACAGGAATCTGTTCAACCGCAAGCTGCCCGGAAGCGTTCTGTCCAGCGCGTATTATACGCCGATGACGGTGCGGGAGCTGTCCGTCGAGCTTGGCGTGGCTGCGGTGTATATGGAGGACGAGGTCGCGCTGCTGGAAAAATACGGGCTGCTCGCCGCGCTGCCGGGCGGGAAATACCAAACCGCGCTGGTGATCTTCACGGAGGGCTATACGCGTGAATTCTACCGCAGCGCCGCCGGCTTCTGCACAGACGCGGTCGGACGGATTTTAGAAGACGTCAAGCGCGCCCTGCCGCGGCTCCGCGCCGTCGGCTTTATCGGAAGCGGCCTGCCGGACGACCGCCTTCTGTGGCCGCTTCTGTGGCATCTCATGCGCGGCGGCCATCGCATATTCGAGGAACGGCGGGGCAGCCCTGCGCCGGATCAACTCTATGACGGCGCGGCCGGCGTCAACTACGGCATAGAGTGGGAATCGTCCGCTTCCGCGGCGGACGCAGAGCCTTATGCATGCGACGCGTTTGCCGGCTATGCGGGGATCGACGAATGGTATGCGGCGTCTTTCGCGGATTTCGGCGTGCTGCCTGCGCAAAACCGTTATAGCACGAATGCCGGCAGCGTCGCGGACGCGCTGCACAGCCGGAGCGGTGCGTTCGCCGTATTCACGTCCCGCGAGCTGGCGGAGGCGGAATCGATCCTGCGCCCGCAGCTCGAGGCGATGGCCGAGCTGTACGAACGGCTTACCGACTGCGCCGAGGCGCTGATGCGGGTGCATGCGCCGAAAAACGTGGAAGCGCTCGTCGAAAAGATCATTCTGAAAACGATCTTTTTCAGAACAGTCGGCTTGATCGGCAAATGCGCCGTAGATTCGGGGAATCTGGCGCTGCCCGACGGCGACGGGCCGGTCGCCGTCTATGTGTATAAGACGAAGGAGGCGGACGGGGAGGCCGCGTCCGTCGGCGTTCAGGTCTGAACGGCGGGGCCGGCGTTTGAATCGCAGAAAGAAGCGCGCATTCACCTTTGCCCAAGCTCCGGCGCAGACGCGCGCCGGGGCTTTCGCGTTTCTGTCCTTGACAAGCGCTTCGTTATTTTATATAATGGGAACATTAAGAGACTGCGCTCGGGTATATGGTAAAGCCTTGACCGGCAGAGCCTTCGAGCGCTTGCGCGCAGGCTGCTTTGTGCCGTATTGCCGTATTTCCGTTCGGCGGAATGCCTATGCCGCAGCCTGCGTTTTTTCATCCGTTTTTGCATAGAAATGACATAGAGATTCGATAAAAGGAGGAGATCGGTATCGATTATACAGTTTGCGAGGCCGACGCGTCGCAGCGGGCGTACGTCTGGGAACGGTTTTCGCTCGGCGGGGGCGACGCGCAGCGGCAGGCGCAGGCGGTCGTTTGGGTGGCCGTGACCGCACAGGGACAGATCATCGGCCGTATTGTCTTGGAGGAACGCGAGCTTCCCGAGCCGTTTGTCGGGAAAAGCTATTTTATCGCGAATCTGCTGACGCACGCGGATTTCCGGCGGCAGGGCGTCGCCGCGGCGCTGGTCGATGCGGTGAAGCGGCAGGCGGCGTCGCGCGGCATCTGCTGTCTGTACGGGTCGGCCAACGCCACGGCGGAGGCCAGTCTGTTCTGGCTGGCGCAGGGCTTCACGCTCCACGCCTACGGACGAAAGCAGGAGGACCCCTGCAAGCCGCTCTGGTATGGAAATTATTATCATATCATCAGTTACCGTGTCCGCCGCGCCGCGCTGTGTGACAGCGCCGCTGCGCCCTGCGTCGTCCGTAAGGCGTCGGCGGAAGAGACAGACGGCGCGCTTGACGCGCTTGCGGGCTGCGCGGACGTGTCTGAGAGCGCCGCTGCCCTCTGGCGCGGCAAACGTGCGTCGCTGGCCGGCTTTGTCGCGCAGGACGACGCGGGGCGCGTCATCGGACGGCTGCTGATGTACCCAGATTCGATGCAGCCGCCGGTTGACGGGACCCGCTTCTTCCTCCGCCTGCTTGTGGAGCCGGAGGCCCGCCTGCGCGGCGTCGGCCGGACGCTGGTCTGTGCGGCGGCCGCATATGCGCGGGAATCGGGCGCGATGCAGCTTTCCGTGTTTGAACCCAACCAGACATGGGTTGGGTTCTGGGACCAGCTTGGCTTTGACATCTATTTCTACGATAAAAACGCCGTCACGGGCCGCCGTGCGGTTACGGCGATGCGGCGGCTGGACACACCCTGACGTCTGCGCGCGGCGGAATACAAATCGTTCCGCCGCTTTTTTTGCTTCGACCGGCCGGACGCGCGCCGGCAGAAGGCGGATATAGACGAGTCAGTTACAAATAGGAGGGAAACGCAATGAAGCTGTTGTTTTTGTTCGGAAACGCCGCCGTGGGGAAGATGACGGTCGGGCAGGAGCTGGCACAGCGCACGGGGCTGCGGCTGTTTCACAACCATATTATGATTGAGCCGGTTCTCGAGGTTTTCGGCTTTTTTCAAGCTGCGGCCATCCGCCGCTTGCGCGATGTCATTTTTGAGGAATTCGCCGCTTCTGACGCGAAGGGAATGATTTTTACCTTTATGTGGGCGTTCGATCGGCCCTCGGATTGGGCGTATATCGAGCATGTCAAAGAGATTTTCCTTCAGAGGAATAAGAACACCGAATTTTATTATGCGGAGCTGGTCGCGCCGCAGGAGGTTCGCCTGCAGCGGAACGCCACCGAAAACCGGCTCAGGCATAAGCCTTCAAAACGAAATCTCGAAGCATCGAAGCGGCGGCTGATGGATGACGACGAACGCTTTCGTCTGGAAAGCCTCGAAGGGGAAATCCCGTTTGAAAAGTATATCAAGCTCGACAATACCGAGCTGACGCCCGCGGAGGCGGCCGCGCGGATTCAGGACTTCTTTCGTTTGTAATCCGCTGCCGCGCGCAGTGTCGGTGAAGTGTACGCCGCCGTTTCCACGGCGAACGGCGCATACAGATCGGATGGCCGCGTCCCCCTGAAATAAAAATGCGAAAATTCACAAAAAAGACTTGAAGAAAAATGGGGAATACGGTATCCTTTTTAATAATTGTATGGATTTAGGAACCCCCTCGAGGAACCCCCTCGAGGAACCCCCCTCCGAGGGCAGGCTGCGGCTGAAACTCGGAGTAAGAAAACACAAACACAGGCATCTTCTTCGAGTGGGCAATATAAACTTGAAGGAGATTTTTTGTCGTGAAATCACAGAGCAAAAAGGCATTCGCGCTGCTGCTGGTATTGGGCATGTGCTTGGCGCTGCTTCCCGTTTCGGCGTTGGCGGCTCCGACCGACCTCAGCGGCACCAGCGACGCGTTTAACTGGTACAGCAAGGGTCTCCCGACGGAGGACGCCGTCTACAAGGCCGGAGACGGTACGGCCGAATGGGATGCGGAGACGAAAACGCTGACCTTCACCGACGCGACCGTCGGTTCCCGGAACGGGCGGATCAGCTTTCCCTCCAACGGGAACGGAACGGAGATTTCGCTCGTGCTGAAGGGCGATAACGTTTTTGAAGGCTCGAGCATCGAAACGGGGAGCTGCAAGGTCACGGTCAGCGGCGACGGCAATCTTTCGCTCGTTATGACCAGCAGCTCCGACGGGGTGTACGTCGGCGTTTCCAGCGGCGGCGGCGAGCTGATTTTTGCGGGGACGGGGACCTTCTCCGTTTCGGGGAGCGGCAATACGCCGATGCAGCTTTACGGCGGCAGCGTCACCGTCAACAGCGGCGACGTGTCGCTCATTACCACAAACGGCTTCGGCAAAGCAATCTATCTTTACCGTGACGCCAAGCTCATCGTAAACGGCGGCTCGCTGACGGCAAGGGCCGACAACGCGACGCAGTATTACAGCGGCGCTATCCTCTGCGACGACACGACGAACAGTCTGGAAATCAACGGCGGCAGTGTCGTCGTCTCGTCGGCGCAGATGGGGATTTCCCTCAAAAATCCGCTGACGATCAAGGGCGGCGCGGTGGTCGACGCTTCTGCTAAGGCGCAGAACGCCATAGGCGGCGCGGCCATCACGATTTCCGAAAACGCAAAGGTGACGGCGGTCAGTGAGTCTGCGGCCGGACTCTCCGGCGTTGTGGCAATTGGCGGAAACGCCGTCGTTTCCGCCGACGGCGGCACATACGGCATCAGCGGTATGTACGGCATTAAGACCGTTTTGTCCGGCAGCCCGCGCATCACCGCAAAAGGTGATTCGTCCGCGTTCAATCTCAGCAGCGGCATCAACACCACGGGCTATGCCGTGCAGGTCGGCGCTGCGAAAGACGGCTCCGACGCCGCCGCATGGGATCGGACGACCAGCTTCACGCAATATCGGAACATCTATAAGTATGCGGCAATCGGCCTTTGCAGCCATCCTGACGTCGCGGACGACGGCGACTGTACGACGGCGGTCGTCTGCACCTGCGGCGTGACGATGACGGAGGCGTACGACGCGCATGCTGTGACAGACTGGACCTCCAACGAGGACGAGACCTGCACCGCGGACGGCACGAAATACGGCTTCTGCACGCGGTGCGGCACCAAAGTGACGGCGACGGATGAAGGCTCTGCGCATGCGCACACGATGGAGTATTATGCGGCGGCGGCCGCCACCTGCGCGCAGACGGGCAACGTGGCGTACTGGCATTGCTCCGAGTGCGGCAAGAACTATGACGCCGAAAGCGGCGGCAATGTAATCGAGGATGTCGTGCTTGCCGTGGACCCGACGAATCATGCCGGCGGAACCGAGCTGCGGGACGTGTCGGTCCCGACGTGCGGCGACAAGGGCTATACGGGCGACGTCTGGTGTCTGGGCTGCAGCACGAAGCTCGAGGACGGCGAGGAAATTTCCGAGACAGGCCATGCATGGGGCGATGTGCAGTATTCGTGGAGCGAGGACGGCAAGTCCTGCAAGGCGGTTCGCGTATGCGGCACCGATGCTTCCCATACGGATGAGGCGTCGGCGGCTGTCGCGGGCAAAGTGACCAAAGACCCGACATGCACCGAAAAAGGCGAGACCACCTATACCGCCGTTTTTGATGTCGAGTGGGCTTCGCAGCAGACCAAGACGGTCGCGGATGTGCAGGAAACGGGGCATGGCGAACCCGAGCTGCAAAACGCCAAGGACGCCACCTGCACGGCGGAAGGCTACACGGGCGATCGGGTGTGTCCGGATTGCGGCACGGTTATCGAGCGGGGCACGGCGACGGCAAAGACGGCGCATACCTATCAGGATGGCGCGTGCAGCATATGCGGCGCCGCCGACCCCGACTATGAGCCGGCAAAGCCGGAGGAATCTGACAGCCCGCAGACCGGCGACTACGGGATGATGTGGCTGTGGGCTGCGCTGCTGCTCGTTTCCTGCGGCGGCGTGGCGGCGGCCGTGTACGGCCGGAAGAGAAAGCAGGCCAAATAAAGCGCTCTGAACGCAGATAAGCGGCGGTATTCGCCGGCGCGTTTCAGAGAGTTTTTCAGGGAGCTTTTATGAAAAGAATACGGTGCGGCGTCTTCACCGGCGTTGCACCGTTTTTTATACTAACGCGGCGAAAATACAATCCCCTGATTTTTTCGCAGCCTGTTGATACAGTTTTCTGCCATAGACAAACCTACATTGCCATAGCTATATGAAAGGCGGACCCATTGCGATAAATTCTTTATTGTTAGGGCTTTCGGAGGATTTTGCTAAAGCGCTGTTGCCGCTGTTAAGAGGTCATAATTTACAGATATTCAAATCCCCCATCTTTCGGGCGAGCTGTGCACCGTCTGCGGGCATTTCTTTGCATCGCTGTATTATAAAAGCTCTCCTATAAGGCCGCCGTCTTTACCTGCCGCTTTTTTGCTGTTTCCGATTAAAGACCGTACATCGACCCGTCTGTGCAGGCATGTGCGGTTCGGGAGCGGTTTGGCACGGCGAAGCGCGCAGACGGAGGCGGAATGCGGGAGCGGGAATGCGGCGGAGAATACGGGTGAGGAAACGCGGGGGGGAAAGGGAACGACGCTTGCGCGCCGAGAAGGCGGTGCGCCGGCCGTTCGGAGAGCACTTTGCGGGCGGGACGGAAAAACCGGGAAGGAAGCGGTCGGCCTCTTTCCCGGTTTCGGCTTTAGACGGCAGTCGGCGCGTCTGCGGCGTTGGGCTATGCGTTTTTGCCCAGCGTGTACGCCTCCTGCAAAGCGGGGTGTCCGGCGACAGAGCCGGGCGCGTCCAGACCGCCCGCGAACACGCGTCCGGCGAGCCGCGCGTGCTCGAAGCATTCAATCCAGCCCTCCAGCCCGCTGACAGCGCGGCGGTCCGCGTCGGGCGCGTCGTCCGCAGCAGCGGAAAGCAGATACACATCGCGGAACGCGTAATCGTCTGTGTAGAGCGGATTGGCGCGGTCGAGCAGCGTTTTCATCTGGCCGCACATCTCATAATAATAAATCGGCGTGGCGAACACGAGGACGTCGGCCTGCTTCATCTGCTGCACGATGGCCGGCGCGTCGTCACGGATCACACAGCGCTTCGTCTTCTGGCAGGACAGACAGCCCACACAGAAGCCGAGCGCCTTGCCGCGCAGACTGCACATGACCGCGTGATGGCCGGCCTCGGCCGCGCCGCGCGCGAACGCCGCCGCCAGCGCGTCGGAATTGCTGTCTTTGCGCAGGCTGGTCGATAGAATCAGTATGTTTTTTGGCATGCGTTTTCCTCCGTTTCTTTTGCCGATTTCTCTTTAATGCATATCTCGCCGTTTGCGCCGGGGATGTCGCGGATGATTTCGCCCACCGCCGGAACGCAGATGCGGCCGGCGAGCGGGTTCTTGATGCTGACGACCGGCGTGGTGATTCCCGCGTTCACCTCGGAGCGCTCGAAGCAGAGGTCGGCGTCGAGCAGCTCGCAGTCGATCAGCCGCAGGTTTTTGCAGTAGCAGAGCGGCTGCGTGCCGATGATGCGGCAGTTTTCCAGCGTCAGGCTCTCGCTGTACCACGCCAGATACTCGCCTTTGACGAGGCTGTTTCGGACGGTGACGTTCTTCGCGTGCCAGAAAGCGTCCTTCGTGTCGAACGTGCAGCCGTCGAAAACGGCGTCCTCGATGTACTGGAACGAATATTTCCCTGTCATACGCACATCCCGAAGGGTCAGCGCCGACGCGCGCAGCATAAAATATTCGCTCTCGGCGCTGCAGCCGGTCATCTCGATGCCGCGCGACGACCAGCCGAATTCGGCGGAAAGGATGTCGCAGCCGCGCAGCCGGACGTCTTTGCATTCGCGCAGCGCCTTGATGCCATGCAGGCGGGTATTGCCGATGTGCACGTTGTCGCAGTACCAGAGCGCCGCGCGGCAGAGCGGGGTCATCTCGCAATCCTCGATGGTCAGATTTCGGTCGTGCCAGAAGGGATAGCGCAGATTGAAAAAGCAGCGCGTGACCGTCAGGTCCGCGCCCTCCTTAAAGGCGCTTTCGCCGTCGGCCGGCCCGTCGAAGCGGCAGTCGGCTACGGTCAGGCCGCGGGCGCCGTACAGCGCGCGTTCTTCGTCAAAAGTTCGGTTTCGGATCGTTTCCATTGCGGATTTGCGGATTCTCCCTTCTTTTCGTCTGCGGCGCTGTGCCGGTGCTGTGCCAGCGCTGGGCGCCCGCTTATTATGGTAGCACACGGCGGGCGGCTTGTCAAGAAGGAGCGAGGTGTTTTTCACAGAGCCATATATCGTTCGTTGCAAGACCGGGAGTAAAGGAAAAGGGCGATTGCGTCCGTTGAAGTAAAGGAACCACACCCAATTCTAACGAAAGGTCTCAATCGCCATGGATTGTGCGGCACAGAATGAGAAAAAGAGCAAGAGCAAGAGAAATTTGCCGCACGAGCCGACAACTCGAATATATGCCGCACGACTCTGCCGCCGAACAAAGGCTGTCGGCTTTGTATGCCTCCGCCGTAACGAACATCGGCATCGTATGCCCCGACACCATCCGCACAGACCACGGCGGAGCGTTTATTCATACGCAAAGCTCAGCTTGTCCGCATCCGTTTGACGCGCTCTGCGCGCAGCTTCATACTGCACGCAAAGTATGGCGTCCAAAAACGCTCTGGCATAACGGCAAAGCAGAACGCAGCCGCCGCGATCAGGAGCGATGCTTGCGTTTTATTCCTATAACGGCCTTTCAATCCGGATGAAACGGTATATGTACCGATTCAATAGCATTCCGATGTCGGTTCTTGGCCGGAAATCACCCAACCAAATGCAGCGCGAGCCGGAGACTGCACGCTTTTGCGGACCTCGGTCGGGCTGCGCTCTCCCTCCGTCAGTAAAACCGCGCTCAAAAAAACGAACGCTCTCATCTTTTTACGCGCTCACATCCTCGTCAAACATACACACAAGGACGGGAAACGCTTGAAAATTCTCTTGCAAGAATCGGCAATATGTGGTATAATATATTTTAAGCAGATTTTCGCGCGCGGGCGAGGCCCGTGGGCTTTTCACCGAGGCCGTTTTGTGCCGTTTGCCGGCCGCCTCCGCTTGCGGAATCGTTATGCGGACGGTCGGAAACGCCGCTTTTCCGTTCTGTCGGGGAAAACGGGAGAGAATGCTCGGTAAAAAGTAAACGGAGAAAAAATGAAGATAAGCTTCAAGCGGAAAGCGAAGCAGGGCTTCGGTATAAGCGCGCTGCAAACAGTTATCAATCGAGAAGCGGGCGTCCGTTATTTGGTGACGGTGGGCGCCGCCGTGTCCGGCGTCACGCCGATGCCGGATAAAAGCAGAAAAGCGTAATGAAATAAGAAAATTGCTATTGTAAAGAAAATGATACCGACCTTCCCTCTTCCTGCCGCAGGCCGCGCAGCCGTTTGCGGCGGCGGGGGGGAACACAGTCACCGCATCAAGATAATGTGCTTTGGAAAGGGGGCGGCGAAATGACGCTGTCTGAATGTATCGAACGCGAACGGCGGGTAAAGGCCGGCTTCCGGCGGCAGTTCGTGTTCACCGTTTCGGCGGTGCTGCTGTTTTCGGCGGCCGCGCTGCTGCTGCTCGGGTATGAACGCATCTATATGGGCAATATTCTGCGCTGGATCATCGACGCGCTTGCGCCGCTCGGTGAAGCGATTGCCGCGGCCTGCACGCAGGGGGACGCCGCCGCGCTGTATCTGTCCGTGATGGAATCGGAGGCGGCGTTGCTGGTGATGCAGATGGTCGTTTACGTCCTCACGCTCGGAATCCCGTTTTTCTGCTGTAGGCGGGCCGTCCTGCGCCGTACCGCCCGCCGCGGTGGGTCGGCAATGCCGCGCCGGCCGTTCGCGGTGATGCTGCTGGCGCTCGGCGGAGGCTATATCGCCAGCGTCGTCGGCGCGCTTCTGTTTTCGTGGATGCCGCAGGGGCAGACGTCCGGCGGACTGCCGGAGTCGTTTGTCGGCGTCGTCCTCTACTTCGTCAGCGTGGCGATTCTGCCCGCGCTGATTGAGGAATGGGCCTTCCGCGGCGTGGTGCTGCGCGCGCTGCTGCCTTACGGAAGGACGTTTGCGGTCTTTTTCTCGTCGGCGCTTTTCGGGCTGATGCATCTGGACCCCGCGCAGTCGGTGTTTGCCTTCACGTTTGCGCTCGTGCTCGCCTTTGTTTACGCGTCGACCGGCTCGCTGTGGATGTGCGTGTTCCTGCACGCGGTCAACAACGCCATTTCGTTTCTGGCCGGCTATGTGACGCTGTACGGCGGCGAGATGTCGCTGGTGCTGATGAACGGCTATATGATCGCCTGCATGCTCAGCGCGGGCGTCCTGTTCGTCTACTGGCTCGTGCGGCGGCGCGCGTCGCCCTTCTTCATCGAGCCGTCCGTCGTTTCCGCGCCCCGTCTGCGGGCGGGCGGACTGCTGTCCTCCGCGGCGTTGAACGCGTTCGCGGTGGTGTTCACGCTGCTGTATGTGTACTTTATTTATCTGCAATATTGGGTGATGTCGTGAGCTATGACGAAAAATGGATGCGCCGCGCGCTGCGGTGCGCCAGAGCCGCCTTTGCGGCGGACGAGGCGCCGATCGGCGCGGTGATCGTGCGGGACGGCGAGGTGGTCGCCACCGGCCGGAATATGCGCGAGAAGAAGCGCAACGCGCTGCTGCATGCGGAGATCGTGGCCATCGACCGCGCCTGCAAGCGCCTCGGCGCGTGGCGGCTGGAGGGCTGCGAGCTTTACGTCACGCTGGAGCCATGTCCGATGTGCATGGGCGCGATACTCAACGCGCGGCTGGACAGCGTGTATTTCGGGGCGTTCGACGCCAAGGCCGGCGCCTGCGGCAGCGTGGTCGATTTGAACGCGTATCCGTTCAACCACACCTGCGCCGTGTCCGGCGGACATATGGAAAACGAATCGGCGAAGCTGCTGGGGGATTTCTTCAAACGGCTTCGGAAACGGGTTAAACAGACGATTACGGAGGGGATTTCGGAATGAAAGAAAAGTTTTATATAACCACGGCCATCGCCTACACCTCGCAGAAGCCGCATATCGGCAACGTGTACGAGGCGGTGCTGACCGACGCCATCGCGCGCTACAAGCGCCAGAGCGGGAAGGACGTGTTCTTCCTCACCGGCACCGACGAGCACGGGCAGAAGATCGAGGACTACGCGGCGAAGGCCGGCGTGTCGCCCAAGGCGTACGTCGACGGCGTGGCCGGTGAGATCCGCGCCGTCTGGGACGCGTTCGGCGTGTCCTACGACGGGTTCATCCGCACGACCGACCCGCAGCACGAGCGGGTGGTGCAGAAGATTTTCCGCAGGCTGTACGAGCAGGGCGACATCTACAAGGGCGCGTATGAGGGACATTACTGCAAGCCCTGCGAATCCTTCTGGACCGAGTCGCAGCTTGCGGACGGCTGCTGTCCCGACTGCGGTGCGCCCGTCACGCGCGCGAGCGAGGAGGCGTATTTCCTGCGCCTGTCCAAGTATCAGGACCGGCTGCTCGAATACATCGAGACGCACGACGACTTCATCGTTCCCGCCTCGCGCCGGAACGAGATGATCAATAACTTCCTCCGCCCCGGCCTGCAGGACCTCTGCGTGTCGCGCAGCTCGTTCAAGTGGGGCATCCCCGTGGACTTTGACGGCGGACACGTCATCTACGTCTGGATCGACGCCCTCTCGAACTATATCACCGCCATCGGCTACGATCCCGACGGTTCGTCCGACGCCTATAAAAAGCTCTGGCCCGCCGACCTCCACGTCATCGGGAAAGACATCGTGCGCTTCCATACCATCTACTGGCCCATCATCCTGATGGCGCTCGGCGAACCGCTGCCCCGCACGGTGCTCGGCCATCCGTGGCTGCTGTTCAACCGCGACAAGATGAGCAAATCGAAGGGCAACGTCATTTACGGCGACGACCTGATCGCCTTTTTCGGGCTGGACGCGGTCCGCTATTATCTGCTCAGCGAGCTGTCGCTGCAAAACGACGGCAACATCAGCTTTGAAGCGGTCGCCGCGCGCACCAACACCGATCTGGCCAACATCCTCGGCAACCTCGTCTCGCGCACCGCGGCGATGATCCGCCAGTACTTCGGCGGCGTCGTTCCGGCGGCGGGGGAGACGGCCGAGGCCGACGCCGCGCTGCAGACGGCCGTGCTCGGCTGCGCTTCGTCGGCGGTCGCGCATTACGAGCGCTACGAGCTTGCGGACGCCTGCGCCGACGTGATTTCGCTGTTCCGCCACTGCAACAAATACATCGACGAGACCACGCCCTGGGTGCTGGCCAAGTCGGAGGCCGACCGCGCGCGCCTTGCGTCGGTCATGGCCAATCTGGCGGAGGCCGTCCGCATCGGCTGCGCGCTCTTTACGCCGATTGCGCCGGACAGCGCCGCCAAGATTGCCGCTCTGTTCGGCTTCGCGTCCGAGGAGCTGACTACGGATACGCTGGACGCGTTCCGCTTCTGCGCGTCGGGCTGCGCCGTGGGCGCGTGCGGCGCGCTCTTCGCCCGCGTCGACCAGAAGAAGCTGGAGGAATATCTCAAGCAGCTTTCCGCCGGAAAGCCGCAAGACAAAAAGCAGGAGGAGAAGCCCGCCGAGCCGGTTCCCGGCGTCATCGGCATCGAGGAATTTCAGAAGGTCGCCCTGCGCGTGGGCCAGATCGTCGCCTGCGAGCCGGTACCCAAGTCGGATAAGCTGCTCAAGCTGTCCGTGGACCTCGGCAGCGAGCGGCGGCAGGTCGTTTCGGGCATCGCCAAGTTCTATACGCCCGAGTCGCTCGTCGGGAAAAAGATCATCCTCGTCGCCAACCTGAAGCCGGTCAAGCTGCGCGGCGTGGAGAGCAACGGGATGATCCTCGCGTCGGGCGAGGACGAAATCAAGGTCGTGTTCGTGGACGACAGCGTGCCCAACGGCAGCACCGTCCGCTGAGGGCGCGCCGATGCTGGATTCGCACGCCCACTACGACGACGCGCGCTTCGACGGCGACCGCGACGCGCTGCTGACGGCGCTGTTCGCGGAGAAAACCGTCACGCATATCGTCAACGCCGCCACCGACCTGCCGTCCGCCCGCGTGTGCGAGGCGCTTTCCGAGCGCTACGACGGGATGTACCACACTGTCGGCGTACACCCGCAGGAGGCATCCGGCGCGCCGGCGGAATATATAGACGTGCTGCGCCGGCTGGCACAGCATCCGAAGGCGGTCGCCGTCGGCGAGATCGGGCTGGATTACCATTATGACGACGTCCCGCGCGACGTCCAGCGCCGCGTCTTTGCCCGGCAGCTTGACCTCGCCTGCGAGCTGGGACTTCCGGCCGTCATCCACGACCGCGAGGCGCATAAGGACTGCATCGACGAGGTGCTGGCCCGTCCGGCGCTGCAATGCGTCTTTCACAGCTTTTCCGGCAGCGAGGAGAGCGCGCGCGTGCTTGCCCGCCGCGGGGTGTATATGGCGTTCAACGGCGTCGTCACCTTCAAGAACGCCGAGAAAACGCGCCGCGCCGCCAAGGCCGTGCCCGACGAGCTGCTGCTCGTCGAGACCGACTGCCCCTACCTCGCGCCGCACCCGCACCGCGGCAAGCGCAACGACAGCGCGCTGATGCGCCTGACGATTGCGGCGCTGGCCGAGCAGCGCGGGCAGACGCCCGAATACATAGAAAGGATCACGACGGAAAACGCCCTGCGGCTGTTTCCGAAGATTTTGAGATGAAAAAAGGGAATGCGTATACTTATCCGGTCGGCCGCGGGCTGTATATCAACCTGACCAACCGCTGCACCAACCGCTGCGATTTCTGCATCCGCAACAACGGCGACGGCGTGTACGGCTCCGACCCCCTCTGGCTTGCGCATGAGCCGTCGGCTGCGGAGGTGCTCGCCTCCGTCGCGGCGCAGGACGGCGCGCGGTACGACGAGTTCGTTTTCTGCGGCTACGGCGAGCCGACCGTCCGGCTGGAGACGCTCGTCGAGGTCGGGCGCGCGCTGAAGGCGCAGTACGGCAAGCCTGTCCGCCTGAATACGAACGGGCAGGCGAATCTGATCCATAAAAGGAACGTCGCGCCGCTGCTGACCGGCGCCGTCGACGTCGTTTCCATCAGCATGAACGCCGCGACTGCCGAAAAATATCAGGCCGTCTGCCACTCCGTGTTCGGCACGGCGGCGTACGACGGCATCCTCGAGTTTGCGCGCTGCTGCGTGCCGTGCGTGCAGCAGGTCGTGTTTACCGTCGTCGAGACCACGCTGCCGGACGAGGACGTCGGGTTGTGCCGACGGACGGCCGAGTCGATCGGCGCGTCCTTCCGCGTTCGGAAGCTGGATACGGGGACGGAAACGCGCTAAATTTTAACAAATTTCAAATTTTGCGTCCGCGCCCTTGCAAAATGGACGCGCAGGGTTTATAATAATTTGACTGATAAGGTTAAATAAAATTTTGGAGGTATATCAGAAATGGCAGTTAAGGTTGCTATTAACGGTTTCGGCCGTATCGGCCGTCTCGCGTTCAGACAGATGTTCGGCGCGGAGGGCTATGAGGTTGTCGCGATCAACGACCTCGTTGACGCGAAGATGCTCGCGCATCTGCTCAAGTACGATTCCACGCAGGGCAGATATGCGCTCTGCGACAAGGTCGAAGCGAAGGAGAACGCCATCGTCGTCGACGGCAAGGAGATCACCATCTACGCCGAGAAGGACGCGAAGGATCTGCCCTGGGGCAAGATCGGCGTTGACGTTGTGCTCGAGTGCTCGGGCTTCTACGCTTCCAAGGAAAAGGCCAGCGCCCACATTGCCGCCGGCGCCCGCAAGGTCGTCATCTCGGCGCCTGCCGGCAACGACCTGCCCACCATCGTTTACAGCGTGAACGAGAAGACCCTCAAGCCCAGCGACACGGTCATCTCTGCCGCTTCCTGCACGACGAACTGCCTTGCGCCGATGGCGGACACGCTCAACAAGCTCGCTTCCATCGAGAAGGGCTTTATGACCACGATCCACGCCTACACCGGCGACCAGATGCTTCTGGACGGCCCGCACAGAAAGGGCGACCTGAGAAGAGCCAGAGCCGGCGCTCTGAACATCGTTCCCAACTCCACCGGCGCCGCGAAGGCGATCGGTCTCGTTATCCCCGAGCTTGCCGGCAAGCTCGACGGCGCCGCGCAGCGCGTTCCCACGCCGACCGGCTCCGTGACCGAGCTGGTTGCGGTCTGCAATAAGACCGTCACCGCCGACGAGGTCAACGCCGCGATGAAGGCCGCTGCGAACGATTCCTTCGGCTACTCCGAGGAGCAGCTCGTTTCGTCCGACATCATCGGCATCACCTACGGCTCGCTGTTCGATGCGACGCAGACGAAGGTCACCGCGCTTGACGGCGGCAAGACGCTCGTTAAGGTCGTTTCTTGGTACGACAACGAGAACTCCTACACCAGCCAGATGGTCCGTACCATCAAGTACTTCTCCGAGCTGAAGTAATTTACCGCAGAACGCATACAAGCCACCGAGTTTTTCGGTGGCTTGTTTTTTTGCGTATGTTCCTGTTCGCACTTCGGCTCTCCGACTGTCCGGCCCTCAGACTGAAAAAAGGGCGGGCAGAAAGCCCGCCCTTTTGGGGTGCATATTTCGGTTGGAAGCCGTCCGACGGCTTAAATGACGTTCGCGCTTGCGTTCTGCTTCCAGAGGTTGAAGTTGACCGCTTCCTCCTTGTAATCCGTACTGCGGCCGAACGGGTCGAGCAGCGTTTCCTCCAGCTCGTCGACGGCGGGGATTTTGCCGTCCAGATAGTCCAGCAGACGCTCGCGGGCGTGACGAACCCGATACGCAAGCCCGCCGATGCGGATGTCCTGCACGTCGAAGCCATGCGGCTTGTTCTCGGTCATCCACTGCCGGCGGAACGCGTAATAGAAGTCGTCGACCAGCGCCGAAAGCGATTCGTATTCGCCGACAAGCGCGCGGAGCGCGGCGGCGTCCTTCTGCCGGTAGGCGCTGCGCGTGCGCTTCCCGATGTCCGCCTTGACCGCGAGCAGCGCGCAGAGCTTCTGCATCGTTTCAAAGAGATAGCCGTATTCCGTGTTTTTGTCCACGGCCGCAAGCTGTTTGCCGCAGGCGGCGAATTGCGCGGCGGTGTCCGCGGAGAGGATGGGGTCCAGCAAGCCGGCAAGGCAGTCGTTGTACAGCGCGTATTTGTCGGCGTTGCGGATTTGCTGCGCCGAGTCGTTTGGCGTGCCCGGCAGGTCCAGCAGCATAAAGGTGTCGAAGTCTATGCCGAACATCGCACGGAAGCCGTCCTTGATGCGCTGCATATCCGTGTTCCCGCGCGCCGCCTCCGCCGCAAAGTAGAGGGAGGGCAGCACGGAGAATTTGGCGCATTCGGCACCGTCGTCGCCCCACATCGTGAGGAAGACGTCCTGCACGCCGTTTTCGCGGCAGGCGGCAAGCGCGGCGGAGGTTGCGGTGATGCTGTACCGGTTGTGCGGCGCAAAGCCGCTCCAGATCCAGAGCCCGCCCGCGAACCAGATGTTCTCCTTGATGGCGGAATGCGCCTTGATTTGTTTGTCGTAGCGCTGCTGGTCGGTGGAGTAGTAGTCCCAATAGATCAGGTTCACGTTTGCGGGGATTTTCTTTTTTACCTCGTCGGATACGGTCAGATGGTCCACATAATACGCGCCGCCGCTGATGAGCCGGAAGAACATATCGCCCCACATAATCAGCTCGAAGCCGTGTGCTGCGGCAATCTCGGCGACGCGCGCCAGATGCTTCACCAGCAGTTCGCTTCTGTCCTCGAAGCCGTGCAGGTCTTGGTATTTTCCGCGTCCGAGCATGTGCGCTTCGTCCATGCCGATGTTGATCGTCCGCGAACGGAACGTGTTCTCGAGCGTCTGAAAGATGTCCTCCAGCAGCCGGTAGGTTTTGTCGTCTCCGGCCAGCAGGATGTCGTCGCAGTCGCGGATGTCGCCGTACACCGGCCAGCGGAAAATGGCATTGAGGTGCGCCAGCGTTTGGATGCAGGGGATCAGTTCCATACCCTTCTGCGCCGCATAGTCGTCAAGCTCGCGCAGCTCGGCCTGCGAATAGCGGCCGCGCATATAGCCGAAATACGGCTGGTTGTTGACCTCGTAGGTGTCCTCTGTGTACAGCATCAGTGTGTTGTAGCCCATGCCGGCGGTGACGTCGATCCACCGCTTGACCGCCGATGTGTTCATCACCGCGTTTCTGGAGCAGTCGATCATCGTGCCGAATCTGCGAAAAGCCGTTTCCATATCTCCCAATATACCTCCCGTTGAATAAATTTGATGTTGTACCCGCATTATAGCATACGACGGCGCGGATTGCAACCGCATTTGCGGGGATTTTTGCGGCAGAAGGGAGGCGGCGGGCAATTCTGCCCGCCGCC
>ERZ1673738.324-NODE-324-length-93781-cov-10.129377_pt1 | contig 93781 bp, 97 predicted proteins | sample MGYA00580198_ERZ1673738 | MGnify/ENA primary metagenome ERZ1673738 (study PRJEB41218, sample SAMN15661784) | gut metagenome | host: Homo sapiens | place: Canada: London | collected 2015-08-20/2019-03-30 | study: EMG produced TPA metagenomics assembly of... | reverse complement strand
TTCAAGGAAACTCAAAAAATGCCCGTTTTAATTGAAATTAGAGGATAAAACTATGTTTTTTACTACTAAAAGGTGTTCGTGCGAGGTTAAACAAACGCAAAATCTTCTATTGTTATAAGTGTATCGGGAAGTGTGAGATACCTTAAAGTTGAATATGCAAATGCAAAATCTTCTATCGTTACAATAGTATCAGGAAGAATAATTTCTTTTATATTTTGATTGTGAATAAAAGCGCTATCCCCAATATTTGTTACGGGAACGCCCCGATATTCTTTTGAGATATATACTTTTGACGCAACCCCGTCATAGTCGATAACCGTAGCGTATTTTCCGTCAGCCGACACTTCGTAATAAACATTGCCGATAAACTGTTTACAAACCGTACAGTTCCCGTCTGCATCTAAATCATGCTTTTCAGTATGTTGCCTTTGGTTGCAATTTTTGCAAGAAATCCAATGATATGTATCGTCATAAGAATACGTCTCTTCCCAAACGTGGTCTTCTTTCGAACCGATTCTCCATTCAACCGCATTGCAAGTTTCGCAAACTTGGTAATAAAAAACTTTTTCGCAACTCGTCTTTTCTTCGGAATATCGTATCCATTCCCCGTAAGTATGTACGTGTTCTTCTCTTTCGGGTAATATAACCGTATCGCTCGTATTATCCGTATAAGTGATTACGAGATTTCCGTCTTTATCATAGGCAACGGAATCAATCCCGCGTCCGTCATTACCGTCGTTTCCGTTTATGCCGTCTTTTCCTACGGCTTTATATTCGCTCTTTATGCCGTTAATAACCCAATAGCCGTCCGTACTTATGGTTATTGCGGGAGCGATACCGTCATTGCCGTCTGCCCCGTCTTGCCCTACCGCTTTATATTTGCTTTTTATGCCGTTGATAACCCAATATCCGTCGTCGCTGATCTCTATTGTGGGCGTTATGCCGTCTTTTCCCGCTTCGCCCTGAACACCTTGTATTCCCTGTTCGCCTTTTTCACCTTGCGGACCTCGCTCTCCCGCGCATGCAGACAATGCTCCTATCATAACAAACGTAAGACACGCCGCTAAAATTGTTACAATCCGTTTCTTTTTCATTTTCACTCCTTATTTTATCGATTCTATATCGACAAAATATTTTTTTGATTTTTTCCTTTACGTATACGACAACCTGACGACTTCGTTCCTCTTTTTGCGTCATATAAAAACCGCGTTTTATAATAATTCCCCGTACTGTCCGTGCTGCAAACAAGGCTCGCAGGATGTTTTCCGAAAACACGTAAATTCCGACGGTAATCGAATTGTTTTACTATGGCAATCAATCCGTTTTCTTTCAGTTTATCGCGCTTGGATTTATTGATAACGATTGCAACAAAATACGCCAAACCCGCCGCAATACATATACCCCCGCCGACAAAAAATAAAGTTTGCGGGATTGTATTGAATTGGGATAGGTTATTTCACTCGGATCTTCGGGCAAATATAATATTGTTATTATATCGCCTTCATGCAGCGTAAAAGAATAATAATCCAACTTTCTTGTATATGTGGTATTTTCAACTGTATATTTTGCATAAACAGTTATTTTTTCTTCACCGTCCGTATCATAATCTTTTGCAATGAGAACAATTTCCGCCTGCGTTTCTATTCCGTTTTTCTTAAACTCCGACGTTCGCGAAGTCAAATAAAAAACGGCCGACAGAAATATGACTCCGCTAATCAGGCAGAGAAAAACTAATACTTTTTCATCGCGTCGAGCTTCCGCCAAGCCCCGCTCAACCCCGTCTCCTCGTACACGCGGCGCATGGCGAACGGCGGCAGGACTCTTTTCAGTTCTTCCGTCTCCGCGGCGGTGCGGCGGAGAAATACGGAAAATTCTTCCTTGGGAAGCATATACTTGAAAATCACGACCAGCGCGAGAAAATCGCATTTGCCGTATTTTCGGCGCCCGTCGGAAAAGCGCGGCACTTGCAGGGACTTCCACACGGGCAGATTATCGCTCAGCCGCACGGCGGGAAGGTGCGCGCAAAATACGCGCTCGCCGTGAGCGGCGATATTCCGATACCCCACCAGCATTTCCGTCATATTGCATAAAATATTGCCCGCGAGACCGTATTCCGACGCGATTTCCGCTCGGTCTTCCGTTTTCATCAGTTTGAGAAATTTGGAAGTATTCCCGAAGCTCAGCGCCCGTATGAGCGCCCAAAGCGGCACGTGACCGTAGCGCTCCGCATTATGCGCGATATAGTCGCGGTAGCTCTTGGACTCCTCGTCCAGACTGTCTTTCAAAATTTCCTTACACGTCGATATGAGCCAGCGGACGTTACCCCGTTCCTCCGCCTTCGATGTGAAATTCTCCTCGGAAAGATAGGAACGCTCGTTGACGCCGTAACGCTTACTGAATGTGTCGGCGATCAGCGCTTTTATGTTACATTCCACACCCTGCGTATATTCGTATACGATTCCGCGAAGATGTTTATCGAAATTATACAAAGTCTCGATATGCCGAAAGCGAGTTCCTCGGATATAGCGCTTCTTTTCGTCCTTGAACAGCCGATTATATCCGACGGCGAAATTATAATATCCTTCCCATTTGAGACGGGCGATCGCCTCCCGCTCGTCGTCGACGATCAGACCGTCCCTTTTAAGTTTCTCTATCTGCTGTTCATAAGTGAGATAAACCTTATCGCCCATTGACTTTCGCACGGCGCCTCCCGATACCTTTTTTCAGAAAAACAGGGGCCCCATAAATGAGGCCCCTCGCCGTTCCCGACGGCAATGTACCCTCGGAAATCATTCCCGTCTTTATATTACCACGATTTTTCCGGTTTGTCAAGATCCGAAGTCAAAATTTTTTCCGTTTCCGCCTCAAATTTTTTCAGAGCTTTCCAAGCGCGGATCCCCAGCAGAAACCAAACGTCCCCCGCCGTCAGCAAAACACATTCCGATTGCCTTCCCCCGTCCTCGATTGCGTATTCGGATTTTTGTACCCGAGAAAACGACATTTCTCCGCGGGAGAATATGTAGCATCCCAAATCGCGTTCCATATACAAAAAACCGTCCCGAATATTGCCCGCAAGGCGGAGCGTACCGTCCTCCGCCGTGAACAGACACACATCACAGAGCGAAAAACGCTTATCGGAGGAAAGAAAACATTTCGTCACGGCATTCTTTTCCGTATAGCCGTAATATTTCCGAAAGGGAAGCACCGCCGCGACGTATTTCTTTAAGTCCTCTTTTTTCGCGTATTTTATCCACTGTTTTTCGGACTCCTCAACCGCTTTCGGCCGATGGGAAGATAAAGTCAGCAACAAAGTCGTGACAACGGAAAGGCTGAAAAACATTACGAGCATGGCGATAATGCGGGGCAAGTCAAATTTGCCGACCGTTCCCAAGACAATCAAACCGACGACGAGCGCCGACCATAAAATCAAAAGAACTATCGTCCGTGTTTTTATTCGTTTGGGAGGCTTCGGTTCGGCCGGTTTTCTGAAAACTTTTTCCGCGGCGGCATAAGCGGCTTTATCCGCAATCAGATAGCCGTTTGCGTACGTTCTCGGACGATTCTTTTCGTCACTCGATAAACTGAGATATTTCATAATTTCCCCCTCTTCTCCGTTCCGCTTCCGTCAGAGTCCGAAAGCGCGATAATATTCTCTTCCGGGTTTTATCTCGCCCCTGCCCTGCATATAATCGATAAATTCCGCCTGAAAATTCTCCGCGTCCGACTTTTTTACGGCGACGGTGAAAAATACCTTTTCCGCATAGTTTTCAGAAAGCGGCAGGCACCGCCCCGACGAAATGAATTTCCGTGCAGAATCCGCTTCGGAGTAATCCACACGGATTTCGTATTCTCTGCACATTTCCACCGCGCGAATATCCGCACCCGCAAGGTTCTCGGACGCCGCGGAGGAATACGCGCGCACGAGCCCGCCCGCGCCCAGCTTTATACCGCCGAAATAGCGGACGACGGCGACTGCCGTTTCCGTCAGCTTCTTATTCTTCAAAACGTCCAGAATGGGCATACCCGCCGTACCCTGCGGCTCTCCGTCGTCGGAAAAACGCATGAGGTTGCCCGTTTTATCCGCGATAAACGCATAACAACAATGCGTGGCAAGAGTGTGCTTCGAACGAATCTCCGACAAGAAATTTTTCGCTTCCTCCTCGCTTTCTACGTGCTCCGAATAGGCGATAAAGCGAGATTTTTCGATGACCTTTTCGCTCTCGTGACGTCCGAATACGGTCAAAACGGCTTTTTCCATTTTCCCGCCGTCCTTATTTCACTACGATTTTGACGTGCACTTTCTTTCCCTTATGCAAAACAAATTCATTCGCGGGAACGGGCATATTCACGTCCGTCACCTTCGTTTCGTCCACGCTGACGCCGCCCTGCTCGATGAGCCGTCTCGCTTCGCCTTTGGATTTCGCGATTCCCGCCGAAACCATCGCGTCCACTACCGTCGCCGCGCCCTTTGCTTCCTTGGTGAGGAGCTCCGCGTCCGATCCGCCGAACGCCGCACGGGCCTGACTTCTCGCCGTGTTCGCCTTCTCCTCGCCGTGAACCTCTTTCGTCAATTCGTAGGCGAGAACTTCTTTCGCCGCATTGATGCGCTCGTCCTTATGGCGGCAGAGTTCCTCGATTTCCGAAAGCGGCAGGAACGTGAGCAGCTTCATGCACTTTTCCACGTCCTCGTCCGCCGTGTTGCGCCAATACTGGTAAAATTCGTAAGGGGACGTCTTATTCTCGTCCAGCCAAACCGCGCCCTTCGCCGTCTTGCCCATCTTTTTGCCGTCCGACGTCGTCAAAAGCGTGAACGTCATCGCATAGGCGGGTTTCTGCTCCTTGATCCGAATCAGATTCGCACCCGCGAGAATATTGCTCCATTGATCGTCGCCGCCCAGCTCCAACGCACAGCCGTATTTCCGATACAGGACGAGGAAATCGTAAGCCTGCATGAGCATATAATTAAATTCGAGGAAGGAAAGCCCCCGTTCGAGACGCTGTTTGAAACACTCCGCCGTCAGCATCTTATTGACCGAAAAATGCGCTCCGATTTCCCGAAGAAAATCAACATAGTTGAGATTCAGGAGCCAATCCGCGTTATCCACGACGATCGCCGCGTTTTCCCCTTCAAAGTCGATGAAACGGGACATCTGCTTCTTGAAACACTCCACATTGTGCTTTACCGTGTCCCGCGTCATCATGCTGCGCATGTCCGTGCGCCCCGAAGGGTCTCCGATCATGCCCGTGCCGCCCCCCACGAGAACAATCGGACGATGTCCCGCCTGCTGCATGTGATGCATGGCGATCAGCTGCATAAAATGCCCTACGTGCAGAGAGTCCGCCGTCGGGTCAAAACCGATATAGAAAGATACGCTCTCTTTGCCGAGTTTCTCGTAAAGTTCGTCCTCGAATACCGTCTGTTTGATAAATCCCCGCGCGCGGAGAGTGTCCATTACGTTTGCCATAAATTTACTCCTTTATCCTTTTTCGTCTGAATTTTTCTTAGTGAAAAAACAAAACGGTCTGCGCGCACGCAAACCGTCGATTTCGTCCTTTCCGAAAGACTTTCCGCGATTTTACGCACGACAAACAAACGCACCGCCGCAATAGGCGTACGCATAAATGTTATAACGTCCGTTTTCGCTTAAAAAATGTCTCATGGTATTTTCAGTTTACTCCCTTTCCTGCCTTTTGTCAAGCGTTTTGACGGGATTTTGCCGTTTCGGATAAATGAAATTAAAATTACCCGACTTTTCGCACTTTTAAGCAAATGCCGCCGACTTTTCCGCCGCCCTTTCGGGAAACAACGTCAAAGACAACAGCGCCGCCATCGCTTCCTCCTCCGTCCGATTCCGAAGACGACGCACCAGCTCCATATTCACAGACTCGTTGCGCTCGCGTATGAGCCGCTTTTCATATTCCCTCATCGAAAAATTTTCCGCAGTCATCTCTGTTTTCTCCTTCTTCCTTTATTCTATGCCGATATTATACCATAAATAACTTGACACACGTGTGTCAAGTATTATAAAATAATTACGGAAAATCCGAAAAAATTTTTTCGGGAGGACAAAATGAAATTTGAGATACTGACGGACATTTTATTCGAGCTTTTAGCGAAACGCAAGCTGACGGCAAAACATATCGCCGAGCGTTACGGGCTTTCGGAAAGGACGATATACCGATATTTGGACGAATTGTCCCTCGCCGTCCCCGTACAGGTGCAACGGGGCAGGAACGGAGGAATTTTTATCTCCGATACCTACAAACTCCCCGTCAATTTCATGACGAAGGAGGAATACGAAGCCGCGATCGAAGCGCTCGGAGCCATGTATTCTCAACTCCCCGAGGAACGCTTCCTCGACGCGAAACGCAAACTTTCCGCGCAGGCGAAATCGGAAGCGCGGGATTTGACGCTTTCGGGAACGGTGGGAACGATTCTCGTGGACGGCGGCACCTGGGGCGATACGAGAATGTTTTCGGAAAAGCTCAGGCTTTTCGAATCCTGTATCCGCGACTGCGCGGTGTTGGAAATCGATTACAACTCCCGCGTCGGAGAACGCTCGCACAGAAAAATCGAGCCGCATGTACTCGTCTTTAAGCAGGGAATCTGGTACGTCTATGCCTTTTGCCGAAAAGCGCGGGACTTTCGGCTGTTCCGCCTCGGACGAGTGGAGACCGCCGTCCTGACGGGCGAAAAATTTATCCGCCGCCCTTTCCGCAGGGAGGATATTCCCCTCAATTACTGGACGGACGAAACCGCTTCCGCCGACGTGTGTCTGGAAGTCGGCGAAGAGGCCTTTGCTGACGTTCAGGATTGGCTGGGCGGGGAAAATCTGCGTCCTGCGGGCGGAAAATGGTATGCGGACGTCCGTCTGCCCGACGACGAAGTGCTCATTCGGAAAATCGTGGGGCTGGGAAATTCCGTCAAGGTGGTTTCTCCCGACAATATTCGGCTTCGCGTGAAGGATATGGCGGAAAAAATAGCGGAATTATACAGATAATCGCGCATAACCGCGCTTTTCGGCGTCTATAATAATATGTACCGTTCCGCAAACAGAACGGGGCGACGGAGGCGTATCATGAAAAAAATCCTGTTTACGGGCGGCGGAAGCGCGGGGCACGTCGTGCCTAACCTCGCGATTATCGAGGAAGTGAAAAACGAAGCGGATATTTGTTACATGGGGACGGACGGTCTGGAAAAAAATCTCGTCGCGCCCCTCAAAATTCCCTATTGGGAAATTTCCTGTCCGAAGTTCGTCCGCTCGTTTTCCTTAAAAAACTTCAAAATCCCCGCGGAGTTCCTCCGCGCGGAAAAAAAGGCCGCGGAAGGCCTGAAAGCCTTCCGCCCCGACATTGTATTTTCCAAGGGCGGCTATGTGGCTCTGCCCGTCGTATTCGCGGCTAAAAAATTGAAAATCCCCTGCCTCACGCACGAAAGCGACCTCTCGCCCGGACTCGCAAACCGACTGATGGCGAGAAAATGCCGCTACGTTCTGACCTCCTTTCCCGAAACCGCGGAACGCTTCAAAAACGGGAAATATTGCGGTTCCCCTCTTCGGAAAGAACTTTTTAACGGACGGCGAACGGAAGCGATTAAAAAATACGGGCTGGCGGCGGGAAAAAAGACCGTTTTGGTGTTCGGCGGCGGAAGCGGCAGCCGCGCCATCAACGACGGGCTTCGCAAATATGTCTCCGCTCTGTCGAGAAAATACAACGTTCTGCATTTATGCGGCAAGGGAAACGTCGTCGAAAGCAACATTCCCTGCTACGTTCAAAAAGAATTTGAACCGGATATGGGCGCCGCTTATGCGGCCGCCGACCTCGTCGTTTCCCGCGCGGGTAGCAACGCGATTTTTGAAATCCTCGCTTTGAAAAAGCCCTCTCTCCTCATTCCCCTCGAAGGACAGTCGCGCGGCGACCAGGCCGAAAACGCGGCGTATTTCCAAAAACGCCATTTATGCCGCGTGCTCAAACAGGCGGATATGGATTTCCTCCCTGAAGCCATAGAGGACGCTTTGGCAGACGAGGAATTGCTTTCGGCTTTGGCCGTGTCCGATTTCGCGGGCGGCAACTCTAACATTCTGCACGAGCTGCACCGCTTTTTGGTTTAGCGTATGAGCAAACGGGTTTTCGTCACCGAGGACGGCGGACAATACGTCCTAAAAAGTCCCCGCACGCCGCGGCAGAGAAAAAAACGAAGACGGAAAACAATCGTCGCCGTTCTGCTCTCCGTCTGCCTCGTGGTCATCGCCGCGGCAATTTACTTTCAGCGCAACGTCACAAAAGTCCTCATCTCCATAAGCGAAGCCACCATGCGCGCGTTTACTACCGTCGCCATCAACGACGCCGTTTACTATACCATGAGCGACGGCGTTCGCTATGAGGACCTCGTAAGCATAGAAAGAGACTCCGCGGGCGACATTACCGCCGTCTCCGCAAATGCTTTGAAAATCAACAAAATCGCCCGCGATGCGGCCTCTATCTCTCAGGCCAATCTCAAAAATCTGAGCCTGAACGGAATCCCCATTCCCCTCGGAGCCCTCACGGGAATAGAGGCTTTGGCGGGCTTCGGGCCGAGAATACATATCCGCATCATTCCCGTCAGCAGCGTCACCTGCGCGTTTTCCTCCGAATTTGAAAGCGTCGGCATCAATCAGACGAAACATTCCATTTATCTCAACGTCGTCGCCGACATCAGCATCGTCATGCCCTCCCGCACGGAAAAATTCGCCGTTACGACCGATATTCTCGTATGCGAATGCGTCCTCGTCGGAGAAGTCCCCGACGTCTATCTGCAAGGGGATATTTTCGGAAATCATTCGGGGCTGGTACCTTAAAAAATAGAAACGCCCCTGAAAACAGGGGCGTTTTAATATTCATCGGTAATTCCTAAAAAATAATCGGCGGGAATATTATAAGCCAAAGAAATTCTCTTTAACATCTCGTAACCCGGACTTGCCTTTCCTTTTAACCATTCGCTTACTTGACTTGGTTTTACCCCGATTGTTTTGGCAAAACAACTTTGACTTAAATTATTTTCGGTTAAAAATTGATATAAAATTTCCTTAAAGTTCTCTCCCATATCATAAATTATAAGGGAATTTTTTCCTTTATTGTCAAAAAGTAGAAATTTCTATTATAAATATAGAATTTTCTACTATATTTATTAGAATTTTCTAACTTTTTATTAAAAAATTTTCCTTTTGATATAATAAATATGCTATATTATTTTTGAATAACATAAAATAAGGAGCATTTCCATGGGGAAAAAATATTGGGAGACCGACAAAGAAAAAACAAATTTAAAAAATGAATTTGACGACATCGATGACAGCGAAGATATTGAAGACGCTTTTTTGACAAGAAAATATTACGATTCGATTGTTCGAAACTGTTTTTTTCTAATGGAGTCTTATCCGAAGCTGAGTAAACTTCATAAAAAAGATTGTCGATTTGCCTATCTGGGGGGAATTATTATCGCGTTACTTTTTATCCTCTTTACGGCGCAACTTTTTATAAGCAATATAATAATTTCCGCCGTCCTTTGGAGCCTTTATGGCATTACAGCGGGTTTTTATTTCGGTTCCCTTATTAAAAAATTTTTTTACCGCCAAAAACGCTTAACGACTTTTTCGGGAACGGCAGTTGACGTATTGAAAGATATTTCTCAGGAATTAGAAGTTTTGAATACACTCAATGGGACCCTGTTAGAAAAAATAATCGATATGAGATATTCTTCCATGACGCAGGAAGATAAGAAAGAAGATGATGAGTTTTTTAAAAAAACTTCCCATATTGTGGAAAAAGTAAAAAAAGAAATTCAAGAAGATCAAAAAAGACAAAAATAACAGGCAGGGACGGCTCCCTGCCTGTTTATTTTTATTTTCCTCAATTCTTTTTGCTCTTCGATTTGAATATCAGCGCCATGATAAACGAGAATATCACCGCCGCGCTTATGCCTGCGCTGGCCGCGGTCAGCGCACCCGTAAAGGCCCCGAAAAGCCCCTTTTCCGCGCCGCGGATTGCTCCGTTGGCCAACAGATAGCCAAAGCCCGAAATGGGAACCGTCGCGCCCGCTCCCGCGAAATCCACGAGATACTGATACAGCCCCAAGCCTTGGAGCACTACGCCCGATAACATAAAATAAACCAAAATTTTGCCCGCCGTAAGGTCCGTAAAATTGATGACGATCTGCGCAATCATACATATCAATCCGCCCACCAAAAACGCCTTGACGAACATCAACAGAATTTCCATATATTCCGCAAACATATTCCCCGCTCCTTTATACGTTCTCTATACTCACCGCGTGACAAATACAGGGAATACTCTCCCCCTGCCCCGAGGAAACTGTGGACAACAGCGCGCCCGTCGCCGCAAACAATACCCGATTGATTTCACGGCGCTTCAATTTATCGTAAATGTACGAATTCAGTACCACCGCGCTGCAACCCGCTCCGCTGCCGCCCTGAAATTCGTCCTCTATCACCTTATAGACGATTTCTCCGCAATCCACATGGTTGGGCTGAATATCCACTCCCTTTTCCCACGTCAGATCTTTCACGATGCGGCTCCCTAATGCGCCGAGGTCTCCCGTTACGATCAAATCGTAATAATCGGGCTCCCTGCCCGTGTCTTTCAGATGCGTCAGAATCGTATCGCACGCCGCGGGCGCCATCGCCGCGCCCATGTTATTCACGTCCGTGATTCCGAAATCCACTACCTTCCCGAACGTCGCGCCCGTCACCGCGATATGACTGCCGCGCTCGGCAAGGACGGCTCCGCCCGCGCCCGTCACCGTCCATTGAGACTGCGGCGGGCGCGTGGTACCGAGTTCCAACGGATAACGGTACTGCCGCTCTGCCGAGGAAAAGTGACTGCCCGTCGCCGCTACGATCTTTCGGAAATATCCCGCATTGATCAGCGCCGCCGCGAGAGCGATGCTCTCGGACATGGTGGAACAGGCGCCGTAAACGCCCAAAAAGGGAAAGTCAAAATCGCGCGCGGCAAACGAGGCGGATATAATCTGATTGAGCAAATCGCCCGAAATCAGCATATCGATCTTTTCTTCCCCTAGCGCGGCATTTTCAATCGCTTTCTGAATGGCGAACGTCAGCATTTTACATTCCGCCTTTTCGTAGGTGCTTTCCCCGAACATATCGTCCGAAAGCGCCATATCCACATATTTCCCCACGACGCCCGCACATTCCTTCGGCCCCGCGACCGTGCCCGTAGAAATGATCCGCGGCTTTTTATCGAAAAAAATCGTGTGCCCGTTCATACGTCACCTCAAAAACCAATAAATTATTCCCACCAGCGTCCCCGACAAAACGCCGTAGACGATAATCGGCCCTGCGACAATGAACATCTTTGCGGCAAGCCCGTAAATCCAGCCCTCCGTTTTGAACTCTATCGCGGGAGAGGCGACGCTGTTCGCAAAACCCGTGATCGGCACGATAGACCCTGCGCCCGCGTTGCGGCCGATTCGGTCGTATACTCCGAGTCCCGTCAGAAGCGTGCCGATAAAAATTAAAAGCACGCTGACCGTGCCCGCCAATTCATCTCCGCTGAGACCGAAAAGATATTCCAGCATATAGCGGAAAAACTGGCCGATACAGCAAATCAACCCGCCCACTCCGAAAGCGCGCAGGCAGTTTTTGAAATGGTGGGTCGCGGGCGCAAACGAATTGACGTAAGCGATATAATTCTTATTATAATTCTCTCTGTTCTTTCCCGTCATTTCTTCCCGCTCCTTTCTCCGACCGTGCAAAAATTCCTGCCGTCTTTACCGCTCATCGCGGGAAAACAGCTTTCGCGCTCGTCGCGCGTTCTCGTTTCGTCAAATGTCCTCACTCTTTTCATATCTATAATTTGGGAAAAACGTCAAATCTTTATACCCCGTGCCTTTAAGAAAAAATAAAAAAATTGTTGACTTTTTCCCGAAAATCAGTTAAACTGATTATACAATACATCCCCCAAAAAATACAGGAGGTTTTGCCATGTCCAAATCAGGAAGCCGTTTTACGGTTTTTCTATTCAATATTTTAATCGCCTTGCTGTCGGTTGCCGCCGTCGCGGCGCTCTTTTTCGCGCCGCTTTGGGAAATCGACGTCAAATACGTCATGCAAAAGGAGGTCTTGGAAAAAATCCTCCCCGAAGAAGCCAAGGAAGTCGACCTCGACGAAATCGTGGGAGACGGGATTCCGCTCTCGCTGACCGTCTCCGTGCAAACCAAGGACACTATCCGTTCCGCCCTCGGCAAGGACGCCAGACAGTCCGTGACGGAACTCATCGAAAATAACGTGGATAAAGTCGTCGACGAGCTCGCCCCCACTTTCGACGAAATTGCGGAAAAAATCGTGCGTTCTACCGCAAAGAGCACCGTCCGCGACGCCGTCAACGAACAGGTGAAAAATTTCCTGCAAAATGCCGGCTCCGAGGCGACGGACGAAAGAGTTTCCGAGCTTTTGAAACAGGCGGGCGTGGACGAGGAATACATAAATCAAAAGACCGACGCGCTTTTAGACGCCATTTACGCCGAAAATGCAACCGTGGACGGCGTGAGCCAAAAGGCCGTGGAAACCGTCGAGGAAGTATTTGAAAAGCTCGACAAAAGCGGCGTTGCAGAATTTCAAGGCGCGGCATTAACGGAAGAAAACAAGGAAGAAATCAAAAATTCAATCGCCGAAGCCCTCTCCGTCATCGCCGACGAAAACGGCAACATCGACGCGGACGACCTCGCCGCAAATCTGATTTTGGAAATGCTCCGCTCGTCCGAGGACGAATCCGAACCCGCCGTCGCCGCCATGGACTTCACCACGCAGGAAACCGATTCGGGCTCCGTCGAAGAGGACGCCACGGAACAACTTAAAGCGGAAGTCAAACAGATGATTATGGAAAAATTAACGGACGAGACACTCGACACCATTGTTCTCGCCCTGCGAATCGTCTTCGGAGTGCTTTGCTTCACCGCCTTTACGTGGGCTTGGCTGATTGTCAAAATGCTCTTTAAGGCGTTTTCGAGAAATCCCGCCATTAAGCTCAAACTGCCCATTTGGCTGGGCTGGCTCCCCTTCCTCGCATTGGTGCTTCTCCCTATGGGCGCGATGCTGCTCGTCAAGGCGCAGCCCTCTTTCCTCGTCAATTTGCTCGGCGCGGAAATGATGGAGTCTCTGAGTACGTTTTTCGCTTCCGCGAGCCTGTCCTTCTCCTCTGCCGCCTGGGTGGCCTTTGCCGCCGCCATAGCGCTCATTATCCTTTCCATTCCTTACGGAATTTTCCGCCGCAGGCTTAAAAGAGCGAAACGAGAAGATTTAGACGAAGAAGATTAAAAACAAATCCCCCTCTCCGATGGAGAGGGGGATCTTTTTTCCGTCATGCGTTTTTGAGAAACTATGTACTTTTAGAAATATATACTTTTTGAAAAAACATGTACTTTTGGAAATATACGCTTTTTTGAAAAACCATGTACTTTCAATAAATATATGCTTTTTGAGAAAACACATACTTTTCAGGAAATCTGCGTTTTTCGAGAAAATTTTTCTTTTCAGAAAGCCTGAACTTTTCAAGAAATATATACCTTTCAAAAAATCCGCACTTTTTGAGAAAACGCGCGTCGGCAGGCAGATTGCGGTTTTTTCGGCCGAAAAGAGGATTTATCTTGTCGGCGATTAAGAATAAAATTCCGACTTTGTATCGCGCGCGAACAATTTTGCAAGGAGCTTCAAGCACCTGCCGCGGCAATCTTCTTCCGATTCGCCGTAACAAAGGTCATAGACGGCGCAGGTGATCGGCAGATCCACGCCGTATTTTTCGCCGAGCTTCTTCATCGCCGCCGCGGTGGGGACTCCCTCTGCCAGCTTCTCAAATTTTTTATCCTTCACGAGCATTTCTCCGTACATGCGGTTATGAGAATATTCGCTGAACAGCGTCGCTTCATAATCGCCGAGATGCGCGAGACCGTAAGCGGACAGTTCGTTGCCGCCCATGGCCTTGATGAGCCGTGCCACTTCCCGCGCTCCGCGGGACATTAAAGAGCCCTTCAAAGACACGTAGCCGCAGCCGTCCAAGACGCCCGCCACGATGCCCATGACGTTCTTCGCCGCCGCGCCGATCTCCGTACCGATGAGGTCGGAACCGTAATAAAACCGAATGAGATCGCTCTTAAAATTATCCGCGAGACGGCGTTTCAGAGCGTCCGACGCGGAATCGATGACCATGCAGTTCGGGATTCCCTGTGTAAACGCCTGAATGTGACCGGGGCCCACCCATACGGCGATATGCTCGGGGGAAATGCCGCTCTCCGTAAGTACCTCGGACAGCCTCGAACCCGTCGAGACTTCTATCCCCTTCATGCAGAGCACGAAATCCTTTTCCGAAACGTCATAGGCGAGGATTCTTTTCACAAATCCGCGAAGTCCCTGCGAGGAAATGGAAATAATGATCACTTCCGCATGCTTTACCGCCTCTTCGAGATCGCACGTCAGATGAATCCGCTTGTCCAACGTCACGTATTCGTTCTTTCCCGTCGTTTTGAGTACCTCGTAGGAATAATCCCCTTCCGGTCCCCAAGAATATACGTCGTAGCCTTTATTACACAGATACCACGCGATAAACGAACCCCATCTGCCGCAGCCCAAAACCGATATTTTCATAAACTCCACCCCCAAGGCGTGATTTTCAGAGCGCGTTGCGCTCGACAAACGCTCTCGTGAGCGTTATATCGTCCGTATACTCTATTTCCGAACCCACGGGGATTCCGTGCGCGAGCCGCGTGACCACAACCCCCAAAGGCTTGATGAGACGGGCGAGATACATCGCCGTCGCGTCGCCCGAAACGTCGGGATTCGTCGCCACGATCACTTCCTTTACTCCGCCTTCCTGAATACGGGCCAACAGTTCCTTGATTCGGATATCGTTCGGCCCTACGCCCTCCATCGGGTCTATGACTCCGTGCAGGACGTGATACACTCCCTTGAATTCGTGCAGCTTTTCGATCGCCGCCACGTCTTTCGGTTCCTTGACGACGCAAATGACGCTCTTGTCTCGGGTACGGCATACCTCGCAGACGTCGTTCTCCGTAAAATTGCCGCATACTTTACAGTATTTTACCTTTCTCTTCACGTTCAGAATGGCGTCCGCAAACGCGCGCGCGTCCGATTCGCTCATGTTGATGATTCGGTAGGCATAGCGCTGCGCCGTCTTTTTCCCGACGCCGGGCAATTTGGAAAACTCGTTGATGAGACGGCCGATGGGTTCGATAAAAATCTCCATTGGTTAAATCATTCCCCCCAGCGAGCCCATGTTGCCGTATTTCCCCATCTTCTCCTCGTATACCTTATCCGCTTTGGAATATCCGTCGTTGATCGCCGCCATGATCAGATCTTCCAGCATCTCTACGTCCGTGGGATCTACTATGCTCTCGTCCAGCTCGATGCCGTTGATGATTTTCTTCGCGTTCATGTATACCACGACCGCTTCGCCCGCCGACGTGCCCACGATTTCCCAATCGTCCAAAAGCTCCGCCGTCTTTTCCATCTCCTCCTGCATCTTCTGCGCCTGACGCATCAAATTCTGCATATTTCCGTTGCCGCCTTTGAATCCTGACATCTCTTTTCGTCCTCCGTCTTTATTTTCTCATTTGACGTCTATCTTTACGTCCGGGAATTTTTCTTTGAGTTCGTTCAGACTTTTATTGAACTCGTCTCCCTTCTTGCCTCTGAGACGAATGAAAAATTCCGAAATCCCGATCGTCTCCAAAGCCTGCCTGATGAGCGCGTAATGCTCCTCCTTCGTGAGCGAACGATAAATCGTCTCGCTTTCGGTATACAGCACGAATGCCCCCTCCTCGTATGCACTGTCGAGGTCCATGCAAATCGTGAACAGAACCCCGTTTCTGCCCGTTTTACGAAGCGCGCGCAGGAAACTTCCGAACGTGGCCTTCGCATCGCCCGGAACCGCCGTCGCACGCGTTCCCGAAACGGGACGCGGGGAACGCGGAGGAGCACTCGGCGCGGGTGCGGGTGTGGGCGCTGCTTCTCTCGACGGTGCGGCCGATTTCGCCGAATCCGCGGCGGATGCCGAACGGCGCGGAGCCAAAGAAGGCTCCGACTTCGGACGGGAGGGCAGGAATCCGGGATCGAAATATACGTTTCCGCCCGTTATCTCCTCGTCGGGAGGCGGGACCTCCTCATAGCCGATCGCCCCGTAATCATCATACGTCTCCGCGGTTTTTTGTGTGTTCTCGGCCGCGGCGGAGGGATAGGACGCTTCTTTGGAAGTGCCCGTATCTCTCGCGGAAGGTTCCGAAATCGTCGAAGAAAGGCCGCCGCCGTTTGCGGAAGCGTCCGAAACGGAAGTATCCTTTCGGGGAGCCAAAGCACCCTCCTTGACGAGCCGTTCGAGTTCCGCGACGCGCGATATGAGAGAATCGATGTTGTAGTCGGCCTCGGGCAGGCTCGCCTTCATCGCCGCCGTTTCGAATACGATGCGGGGAGAAATGGAATACCGAAGGTCGTTTTCCGTGTTCGCGAAAATCTCCGTCACGCGAAGGAGCCTGTGCCCGTCTGCGGCGTTTGCCGCCGATTTGACCTTTTCAAACATATCCTTGGGCAATGCGAGAATTTTTTCCGCGTCCCGACAGGTCTTGGCCACCGCGCAAGCGTTGAGAAAGTTCATGACGTCCTTCAAGAGCATTCCCACGCTCTTGCCCTCCGACAAAATCTCCTCCGTCTTTTCGAGCGCCTTGCCGCTGTCCCCTTCCAAAACCGCGATACAAAGCGCGCCCACTTCCGAAAAATCGGCGCTGCCGAGGACGGCCGTGACTGCCTCCAAAGTGAGTTTCCCCGATGCGTAAGAAACGCAGGTGTCCGCCACGGAGAGCATGTCCCGCGCGCTCCCCGCGCCCGCGCGGGCAATCGCCGCCACCGCGTCGTCGTCATAGGGCTTGCCGATTTTAACGAGAATTTTTTTGAGCAGTTTTTCGAGCTCGGACTGCGGAAACAACTTGAAATCGAAGCGCATGCAGCGGGAGAGAATGGTCGCGGGGATTTTTTGGGCCTCTGTGGTGGCCAGAATGAACACGGCATGCGCGGGAGGCTCTTCCAGCGTTTTTAAGAGCGCGTTGAACGCGCCCGTCGAAAGCATGTGGACTTCGTCCACGATATAGACTTTATATTTTCCCGCGACGGGCGGATACTGCACCTTCTCCCGCAGGTCCCGCATTTCGTCCACGCCGTTGTTCGACGCGGCGTCGATTTCGGAAATGTCCAGATTGGAAGGGTCGGCGAGAGCGCGGCAGGTCGCGCACTTGCCGCAGGGAGAACCGTTCACGGGGTGTTCGCAGTTGATTGCCGCGGCGAAAATTTTCGCCACGCTCGTCTTTCCCGTGCCGCGCGGGCCGCAAAAAAGATAGGCGTGGCCGATTCGGCCCGTCTCTATCTGATTTCTCAAAATCGTCACGATATGTTCCTGCCGCGCCACTTCGTCCAGCGTCGAGGGACGGAACATGCGATAAAGTGCAAGATATGCCATGGTTTTCTCCCCTGAAATTTTCGTCTATTTCAGTATCTTTTGCAGTTTCTTTTTACTCCTTTGAATCGCGTTATCCACGCTCTTGCCGTCCTTGCCCGTCGCTTCGCAGATTTCCGCACAGCTCAGTCCGTCCATATACATCACCGTGACGCGGAATTCAAAGTCGGACAATACCTTGCTCATCTTCTGAAAAAATTCCCGACCGTCTTCCCCGCGTATGACTTCCTCTTCGGGACTCGCGATCGGCAGTTCCCACTCCGATTGAAACAGCGAAACATAATTATTCAAAGGCACGTTTTTCTTTCTCGCCGAGGCCTTCACCGCGTCGATTATCCGACGGGAAATGCAAAGATACGCAAAATTTTTGAAACTCATGCCCCCTTCTTCCCGATAGTCGCTGATCGCGCCGTACAGGCCGATCATTCCTTCCTGAATGAGATCCTCCGTCTCCCCGCCTATCAAAAAAAAGCCCCGCGCACGCCCGCGCACCACGCCCGCAAAACGGACGAGCAGCGCTTCCGTCGCCTGCTTGTCCCCGCTCTGCGCGCGCCGCACCAATTCTTCGTCGCGTTCTCCGCTCTTTTTTTCGTCCTCTTTCATTTATTTCCCGAGCCTTTTTCTCACCACTTCGTAGGCCGCTATCCCCAATGCCACCGAAGCGTTCAGGGAATTGACCTTGCCGCTCAAAGGAATGGATACGATTTTGTCGCACTTCTCCTTCGTCAGGCGCCTCACGCCCGAATCCTCTCCGCCCACCACGAGGGCGACGTTGCCCGAAAAGTCCTCCGCGTAAATATCCTCTCCGCCCGCTTCCAAGGCGTATACCCAATAGTTATTGCGCTTCAACGTCTCTACCGCGTTGCCGAGGTTGGGGACTTTCGCAACTTTGATATGCTCCGCCGCGCCCGCGGAAATGCGTATGACGCTCTCCGTCACCACCGTTCCGCCCGCTTTCGGAATCACGACTCCGTCCGCACCCGCACATTCCGCCACGCGCAGAATACTGCCGAGATTATGCACGTCCTCTATCCCGTCGCAAAGTACGATGAATCCGCCTTTTTCGCTCCGCTTCTCCGCGATGATGTCTTCGAGGTCGAAATATTCGTACTCCGTCGTGTAGGCGATGACCCCCTGATGACGGCGGCTTTCGCTCTCCTTGTCGAGCACCTGCCTGTCCACAAACTGCACGCGGATATTCCGTTTCCTCGCCTCCGCGAAGATGACCGAAAGGGAACCCTGCGCTCCCTTTTCCATGAGAATTTTGTCGATGTTTTTGTCCGTCTTTAACAGTTCCGCGACGGCGTTTCTTCCTTCTGTTTTCATTTACGGCTTATATCCTTCGCTCACAGCGTCGATTTTATATGAGTCTTTATCGTCCATGCTGAAAAGTTGTTCCAGCCTCTCTAAGTTCCCCGACAGATACAGAAAGCCGAGTACCGCTTCGAAGCCCGTGGAACGATTATACTCCGAAGTCGTGGCGTTTTTGCTCTTCGTCGCCTTTTTCGCGTTCCGGCCGCGGCGGAAAATCTCCGCTTCCTCCTCGGTAAATTCGGGAAGCAATTTTTCCAAAAAATCGCTCTGCCCGTGCGCGGATACGACTTTGGAAGCGGCGCGCTGAAAATCCGACGCTTTTCCGCCGCCCGCCAGCACAAGCCTTTCCCTCACGTACAGCGAATACACCGCATCGCCCACAAACGCCAGCGTCACCGGATTTATCAGTCTGACCTCTTCCTTCGTCAGAACGCCGCCCGTTTTCAGCACGTTCTTCCTCCCCGCGACGGCCGCACGCCCGACTCAAAAGCGCACGCCTTCTTTTTTCTTTCTATTATACCATAATCCCTTGCAAAATACAAGCGATTGCGGGCGTTTTTAAGCGTAAAAGAATGACCCGAAAAGTTTTGCGGCAGCGGGAAACGTCGGGGCGGAGAAATTTTCCGCCCCGTAAAAACCGACTTCGAAAATCAAAAGGAACGGGCGGCGGTTCCGAAAAACGCGGAAACGCCGTCAAACGTCCGTTTACGCACCCGAAACCGCGGCGAGATAGGCCGTCAGTCCCTCATAGATGGATTGGGCGAGCTTTTCCTGAAATTCCTCCGTCACCAGCAGCGCTTCGTCCGCCTTATTGGACAAAAATCCACATTCGGCGATCACGGAGGTGTATTCCGTACATTTGAGCATATAATAATCCCCCGTGGCCGCGGAACGCTCTTTAACGTTTTCTTCCAAATACAAATCATTGAATGCGCGCTGAATATTTTCCGCGAGTTGACGGCCGCTCTCGCTCCCTTTGCGATAGAAAACTCTGCCGCCGCGGGAAGCGCGAATAGGAAAATAATTCTGATGAATGGAAATCATCGCGATCGGCTTTGACTCCTCTATAATTTCCTTTCTGCGCTGCATATCCCGCTTTTTGAAGCCCTTGGTCGCGGTGCCGTAAAGCCCCGCCTCCGTCTTGCGCGTGAGCACGACGTCAAAGCCCGCCTGCTGCAAAATCGTTTTCAATTTTAACGTGACGGAAAGATTCAGATCGCTTTCCTTGATTCCCGTTTCGCGCCCCACAACGCCGCCGTCGATTCCGCCGTGTCCCGCATCCAAAACGATGCACATCGGCCGCGTCACCGCAAAGACGGGCACGGAAAGCGCGTTTACGCACAATGTCCACGCCGCCACAAACATACATGCGACGGCGATACATAAAAATATTCGCAATTTTTTCATACGTTTATTATATGACTTTTTTCCTCTTTCTATGAGGCTATAATAAAAACCCCGGCTTTGCCCGCCGGGGTTTTTATTATTTCAAAAGCTCTCCGTCCAACATTTTTTTATCGTTCAGGACAGACATCTGTTCCGCTTTCGGCTTTTCGCCTTGTTTGGAAGGCTCACTACGCTCCGCCGCGACGGCCGTTTCGGATTTCTCCGATTTTTCGGAAACGGGAGGCGCCGCAGCCGCCTTCGGCGGGACGGATACGGTGACCGAATCCGTAAAATCTACCGCAAACGAAAGGTTCTCCGCCTCCTTCATCAGCTCGGAATAAATCTCCTCGGCGTGAGAAGTGCCGATTCGCTCCACGCCCGCGGCGATCAGAGCCTTATAATCCGAGGCCGTTTCCACCTCCGTCACTTCCAGCATGCAGACGTCGTGCAGATCCCTCTTCAATCTCCCGCAGTCGGGAAAAAACCGGACCGAAAGAAACTTCGCTCCGCAATCCGCCGCAAGACGCCCCGCGCGGAGAAAGTCCGCGTAAGTAAAAGAACTGTCCGCCGCCACTTTCACCACCGCCTTTCGGGCCGCTCGGCATACGCGCTTGATCTCCCGCTTTATGTCGCCCGTGCGCCCGCTCCTCAAGAGGGAACCGCACAAAATCAACGTGATTTCCTTCGCGCCGCTCTTTACGGCGAGCTTCGCTTCGTATGCCTTCGCCTTCGGCAGAGTTTCCCCCGTCCCCCCGACTACGCAATCCACTTCGGGCCCCGAAACGCCCAAAAGGCTCTTCATCGACGAGACGTATACGGGATTCACCTGAACGGACGCGGCTTTGACGCGCTTTGCGCTCTCCGCCGCCTTCCGCTGTTCCCCAGAAACCGCGTCGCGCTGCGCCGCGTAAATATTCGCCTTGGAAAGGGCCGCCGCGACTTCGGCTATCCGCTTCTGACGTTTGAATTCGCAATATTCCTCCGCTTCCGTGGGAGAAAGAACGATGCCCGAAGGCTTCGCTTGTCTGTTTTCGCTGTTCATGCCATAAGTATGCGGCAAAAAACGGAAATATATTCCAAAAAAAGGCATTTTATGACAATACACAACCTGTATAATGAAAGCATGAAAAATTGTCTCCTCAGCGTCCCTTTGAGCGGCGCATTCTGGCTCATATTTCTATTCATACTCTGCTTTTTCGGCGTTCACGTCGTACGCCTTGCCAAAATAGGCTGGAAATACCAAACACGCCGCGGAGAACCCGCTCCGACAAATTCTCAAAAGCGCGAGGCGCCCGATTCGCAGCCCCGCGAAGAAAAACCCGCCGCTCCGCAAAATGCGCAGCCGACTCCAAACGCTCCGCCCGAACCCGTCTACTATATCGTGGAACGCAAGCGCAAACGCCCCAGAGAAACCTATTCCCCGCCCAAAGAAATTAAATTCAAATGACAGAGCCGCTATGAAAAACGGCTCTGTTTCTTTTTTCTCTAAGCGTCTAAAATCGTCCCGCCGATTTCGCCTTTCCTGATCATCCGCGTTTCGAGGTACCGTTTCAGTTCTTCGGGACGGACAATTCCGTGAGTATCTATGTCCCACTTTCCGAAAACATCGATCTTTACATTTCCGTAACCAAACAACCGCCCTGAAAAACTCTGCTCTACGGATACGGACAAAACCCCTTGAAAAAGACTCTGCCGCTCCCGTTTGGAAAGGATTCCGCTCCGTTCGATTACCCTATCTCCATAAAAAGAAATCCGAACGGATTTTATCTTTACGATTTTGACTGCCATTACGATCAAGGGAATTATTAACCAAAAAAATAAAATCTGCCAAACCGTTATTGCGCTCCAAACGCTCTTTTTTGCCTCATACTCACATTCCGCTTTCATAAAGATTTCTCCTTTAAGTTTTTTATTGTCTGTATTATATACCAAAAAATTTGGTATATAATACAAATCGAAGACCTTTTTGGTAAAATATCAAATATGAAGCAGATAAAATTTTCCGAAAATCTGAAAAATCTTCGATTGAGCGCAAAAATGACGCAGAGACAATTAGCAGGAATATTGGGAGTAAAACAAAGCACGGTAAGTGTTTGGGAAAAAGGTACACGCGAGCCCGATTTTTTGCTGTTGGCGAAAATTTGTGAAATTTTCGACGAATCGTTCGACGATATTCTCACCTAACGAAAAATTGTTTTTGAATTCCCGAAAAAATTAAAACGGGGAAGGGCGAATGCCCTTCCCCGTTTATTAGCGTTATTTTTCTTCTTCCTCTACGTATTTTTCGAGATTTCCGCCGTCCTCCCACAGCCGTTCGAGGTGATAAAACAGCCGCGTTTCGTCGTTGAAAATATGCACGATGACATCGCCGTAGTCGATGACTGCCCAACGTCCGTCGTGAACGCCTTCGGTGCGGGTGGGTTGAAGATTATAAAGAGATTCGATTTTCTCTTCGACGTGTTCGCCGAGCGCGCGGATTTGCGTGGAGCTGCTGCCGCTGGCGAGCACGAAATAGTCGCACAATACCGTTTTATCGCGCACGTAAATCGTGACGATATCTCTCCCCCGTCGATCCGCAAGTGCTTTACAGGCCGCTTTTGCAAGTTCTTTACTGCTGATTTCCGACATAATTATTCTCCTTGTCCGTTTTATTTTCTTCGTTGTTTTTTTGGTTGGATTCTTTTTCCTGCTTTTCCCGAAGCAAAGTCTCACGAAACCGTTTCAAATTCATTCTGATCTGAAATATCAAAAGTGCATCGAGCAGACAGAGCACAAAAAAAATCAAAAACATGAGCCATATCGACGACGCGGATAAGAAAAAGGCGAAGCCGATCAATACCGCGCTATATATTATCAATTCCGCTATTTCAAAGATGATTCGGATTCGGAAATAATCGCTCGGCAGTTTTTTGAAATTTCCTGCAAAGGAAAAAAGATTTTTTGGCAATCGGAACATAATTTATCCCATTATCTCCTTTTTCCGGAACTTATCCGTCAAAATTTATTCTTGTTCCCGCTTCAAAAACTCATAGGCCTCACGCGTAAGCGGATAGATTTCTCCGCCCGATTTTTCGAGATAGGAAAGCGTATCTTTGAGCGCCTGCCGCATACACGGATCCAAGCCCTCTTCGCGGAAAATTTTGCGAAGTTTTTCCACTCCGTCGAATTGCCGCCCGCTTTCCAGCATATCGGAGAGAAACACCAATTTTTCGAGGGAAGTCATGTCCGCCCGTCCGCTGGTATGATAGCGAATGGCATCGAGCACTTCCCCGTCCGTCACCTCAAAAAATTTTTCCGCGACGTATGCGCCCGAATACTGATGCAGGACGGGTTCGGGCACTCCCTTCGGCGGGCGAAAGCCGCGAAGATACGGCGAATCGGGCGGAAGATTTTTCGCGCAGTCGTGAAAGAGCGCCGCCGTCACCGCTTGTTTTTCGGAAATTCCGAATTTCGCGGCATATTCCGCCGCGAACAACGCGACGCGGATACTGTGCGCCCGCCTTGACGGCTTTTCGAGAAGCAGAGCTTCCCGCGCATGCGGAATTTCGTATAATCTGTTTTTGCGGATATATTCGGCCGTTTTTGCGCCGACGAGGGAAATCACGTCCTCTCCCGCCGCGGCCAATACCCGAACCTCCGTCGAGGAAACGTCTTTTCCGTCGTAACGGATAATCGCAAAATCCGTTTGGAAACGCGCGGTAAAATCTTTCAGTTCCTTTTCCGTCCAACCCGGTTTTTCCGCGCGCGCGCATACTGCCAAGGAGGCGAGAGATAAAATTTCCTCCGGATTCCGCCAAGTAGGAAAATCGCGGAGCATATCCGTCCCTACCAACCAAAAGAGTTTTGCGGCAGGGTATAACTCCCGAAAACGACGACAGGTGAGATAAGTGTAGCTGGTCCCGCCTTGTCGGATCTCGCAATCGCTGACCTCCGTCCGCGGGCAATCGTTAAAAGCGATGCGGCACATTTCAAGCCGATTCTCGTCGGAAGAAAGAACCTTATCCTTTTTATGCGGCGGCGTATGCGCGGGAACGACAAACAGCTTATCTAAATTCAAGCTCCCCACCGCCGCCGCGGCAAGCCGCACGTGTTCGAGGTGAGGCGGATCGAACGACCCGCCGAAAATTCCGATATTCATATTTCCATTATACTATATATTTACGAATTTTTCAAGTTTAGAAGCCGAAATTTCCGTCAAAAATAAAAACATGAAAAAATCCGCTTTTATTTCAGATATATTATTCGCCTTCGCGGTGACCTTTATCCCCGCGCTGTGCCTGTTCCGCTACTTACACCTCCCGTTGTCCGCCTCGCTGTTGTTCGCGGCCGCCGCGGGAATTTTCGTCGCTCTGCCCGTATGGTTCTTTCTCGACAGAAAGCGCGAAAAACTCTTTTTGAAAAAACAGGACGAAGAGACGATGGAAAAACTCATGCTGCATCTCGCCCTGTCCACCCCGCGGCAAAACGCCGAATTTTTCCGCCGCTTTTTTGTGGCAAAGGAGGAAAACGGGGAGACGAAAACGCGCACGGCAGCGGGGCTCAACGCCGTGGAAACGGCGGAAATCCTCTATTTCCCCCTATTTACCGTACGCCCCGCGGACGGAGACGAGGCCGCGGCCGTCGTTCGGGCGAAAACGGAAAAACAAAAATGTATCCTCTGCGGACAGCTTTCCCCCGAAGCGGAAAAGCTCTGTTCCCGCTTGAATATCCAAACAAAAGTTGCAAAAGACGTATACGCCATGCTCAAAGAGGGAAACGCTTTGCCCGAGCATTACCTCTGCGAAGAAGCATTTGCCAAGAAAAAGAAAAAACGCCTCAAACTGTATTTTGCAAAAAGCAACAGCCGACATTTTCTCCTCGGCGGAATCCTCATTCTTTTGACCTCGCTCATTACCCCCTTTCCCCTCTACTATCTCATTTTCGGAAGCGCGCTGATCCTCTCTTCCGTATTTGTACGAATTTTCGGATACCGCTGACAAAAAGCCGCAAAGCCTTTCAACGACAACAGCCCGTCCGTCGTACCTGAAACCTATATTAAAATTTTTTGCTGCTTATTCAGTTCTCTTACGGATTTGACTCTACATTTCTCAAAGCGCATCGGATTTTTCAAGACTCAAAAACGCTCTGCCTAAACACTCGATTTCGTCGGAGGCCGTGAGAGAATATTCCCCCGTCGTTTCCGCCGCGAGTTCCGCGGCTTTTCCGGCGAGATACGCGCCTGCAACGGCGCCGTCGAACGCGGACAAGCCGCCCGCGCAAAGGCCTGCGACGAGCCCCGAAAGCACATCGCCGCTTCCGCCCTTGGCCTGAGCGGAGGTCCCCGAAACGTTGATCGCCGTCCTTTGGCCGTCGGAAATGACGGTCGCCGCGCCCTTCAACAATACCGTAACGCCGTATTTTTCGGAGAATTCCTTCGGGGCGTCCAGCCCTGCGGCCAAGATTTCCGAAATCTCCTTTCCCGTCAGGCGGGAAAATTCCTTTATGTGCGGCGTGAGGAGAACGTCGCATTTCTTATTCTCAAAAATTTCCGAAAGGCGGTCTCTGCCGTATTTCGCGAGACTGTTGAGCGCGTCTGCGTCGAGGAGCAATCGCCCCGTATATTCCTTCAAAAGATAACACACGCCTTGAAACACGTCCTCGGACACGCCCGTTCCCATTCCGAACGCCACCGCGGAAAACGGAAGCAGTTTTTCAAACTCCGTTTCGCCGAATGAAACCCTGCCCCCTTTTCCGAACGGAGAAAGCAATACTTCGGGAAGTCTGAGAACGAACGAAGGCAGGATTTTTTCGGGCAGGAACAGGAAAGTATATCCCGCCCCGCTCCGCAGCGCCGCGGCGGCGGAAAGGTACGCCGCCCCCGTATAGGCTTCGCTGCCCGCGACGACGGCGACGCGGCCGTAAGTTCCCTTATGGCTATTCCGATTGCGCTTCGGAAGAAGGGCGGCGACCTCCTCCCGTCCGACGAGAAAGGCATAGCTTTGCCCGTCCGAAAGTTCGGGCAGAGAAATGCCGATATCCGCTCTCCCGCGTTCGCCCGAAAGGTCTATTCCGTCGCCCAAGAATACCCCCGCCTTATATTCTCCGATACAGAGCGTCTTGTCCGCTCTTACGGCCTTTTCTGCGGCAATACCGCTGTTTCCCGATACGCCCGAAGGAATATCCGCGGACAGCACTTTCGCGCCCGAAGCGTTGATATAATCGGCCGCGACGGCGTCTTTGCCGCGAAGCTCGCCCGAAAAGCCCGTTCCGAACAGGCAGTCCACGACGAGAGAAAAGCGGCGGCGCGGAAAGACCGAATACACCTCCCCGCCCGATTTTTCAAATTCCTCTTTATTCCTTTTACATTCGGCGGAAAATTTTTCCGCCGTACAAAGAACCGCGACCGATATTCCCTTTTGCAAAAGCAGCCGCGCGCAAACAAATCCGTCCCCGCCGTTATTTCCGCCGCCGCAGACGCAGAGCACGTCCCCGCCCGCGGGACACATTCTTTCCGCTTCCGCCGCGAGCGCCGCTCCCGCCCGTTCCATTAAGGTTAAAGACGGTACCTTCAATTCGTTTATCGTGAACCCGTCCGCCGCGCGCATCTGCGCGTTTGTAAGTACGTAACGCATTTTTTCCTCCTCTATTCAAAACGGAGAGAGACCTCCGCCGCCGCAAACCGCTTCATCTCCCCGCCGACTTCCGCGAGCAATCCGCCCCGTTCATCCACATCGACCGCGCGGGCGGGAATTTTCCGCTCTCCCGAAAGGAGCAGGACGGGACGGCCGAGAAAACCTATCCGCTTTCGGTATTCCTCCATGGGGAAAATTTTGCCCGACTCCTCTATCAGAACGTTTTCCGTTTCTTCCCGATCAAAAACTTTTCCCGCCGCCGAACGCATGGAAATCGCCGTTCCCGAAAGTTCGGGGGGAAGCTCGTTATTGACGTTCAATCCGATTCCCACGACGGAACAAGAAATTTTATTTCCCGAAAATGTATTTTCGATGAGGATTCCGCAAATCTTTTTCCCGTGCACGTAAACGTCGTTCGGCCATTTGATTTCCGCCTCAAAGCCGTACTTTTCCAGCGTCCTGCATACGGCGACGGAGGCGCTCGCCATGATCAAAAAAGCGTCTGAGGCAGGGAAATTTTCATAGAACGTCAATCTCGTAAAATACACGCCGCCCGCCGCGGAAGAAAAACTCCTGCCCTTCGTTCCCTTTCCCCCTGTCTGGCGAAACGCCGTCACAACTAAATTCTCACCTCGTTCGCGGAGAGATTTCGCGACTTCGTTCGTCGAAGTCGTCTCTTTCAAGTCGATTCTTTTCATGCCGTTATTCCTCTTCCGTATCTCCGAAGGCGGACAATGCCGCGCGGGCCGTCTCGTATTCAAACCCTTTCCCGAGCAGATACCGAAACGCCTTGTAAAGCGTAGCTCTGTCACAGGGCTTTCCGCGCATATATTTTTCGAGAAGACGCCCCGCCGTCTCTTCCTCCCCTTCCAATCCTTCCGTGGCCGCCGATATGTGTTCTTCGGCTACGCCCTTGCTTTTCAGTTCCAGACGAATGAGCCTCACGCCCTTCCTCTTTACGGCGGCGTGCGCGTAATTTTCCGCATAGGAACCGTCGTCGAGAAAGTCGTATTCCCGCATCTTTCCGAGCACATATTCCACCACGGCGGGGAGATACCCCTTGCCTTCGAGGTATTCCTTCACCTGCTTTTCTGTCTTTTGCACCGCGGAAATGTGCGTAAGCGCCTTATCGAGCGCCGTAGATTTTTCGCTCTCCAACTGAATGGCGGAGAGTTTTTCCAAATCCACAATCTGTCCCGCTTTGAGCCGGTTTTTCACGGCCGCTTCCAACGTCAGGCCGCAATAAAAACGACCGTCCACAAAAACATTACACCTCGTTTTATCCTTCACCTGCGGCGTGATGGCCGTAATCTCGCTCAAAAAAAGCGCCTCCTTTCCCCGAACAAAAAATGTTCCCGCGGGATATAAAAATATTGTATCATTATTATAAGTAAAAGTCAACCCTCGTTATGCGCAAAAAAATTGCATATCCGTTGACTTTCGAAAAAAATGCGCCTATAATAAATTTATAGAAATCTCTTTATTAAAGGATACCGACAATGAAAAAAAACGAATTGGATTTTCAAAACCTTCCCTTTGCATATATGAAAACGCCTTTCCGATTTGTCGCTCGCTACAAAGACGGCATTTGGGAGAAAGGAAAGCTCACCCGAAATGCCGAAATCGTCCTCAGCGAAAGCGCGGGAGTCTTACAATATGCACAAACCTGTTTTGAAGGTCTCAAAGCCTATACCGCAAAGGACGGAAAGATCGTCTGCTTTCGCCCCGATCTGAACGCCGAACGAATGGAGGAATCCGCCAAGCGTCTCGAAATGCCCGTCTATCCGAAAGAAAAATTTCTGGATGCCGTGCGAAAAGTCGTAAGGGCGAACGAAGAATATGTTCCGCCCTACGGAAGCGGTGCGGCGCTCTATTTGCGTCCGTTTTTATTTGCCACGGGAAATGTTTTGGGCGTAAAACCCGCTTCGGAATATGAATTCCGCATTTTTGCGTCCCCCGTAGGCCCCTATTTTAAGAGCGGAATACGGCCCGTTTCCCTTAAAGTCTCCCCGTTTGACCGAGCCGCACCCCACGGAACCGGGCACGTGAAAGCGGGACTGAATTACGCCATGAGTCTATATTCGGGAGCCTTGGCTCATGCGGAGGGTTACGACGAGAATCTATATCTCGACGCCGCCACGCGCACGTGTGTGGAAGAAACGGGCGGAGCAAATTTCATTTTCGTTACGAGGGACGGGAAATTCGTCACGCCTGCCTCTCCTACCATTCTGCCCTCCATTACCCGACGGTCCCTTGCCTATGTAGCAGAGCATTACCTCGGCATGCCCGTCGAAGAACGTCCCGTCCCGTTCAAGGAAGTTCCTTCTTTTTCAGAATGTGGTCTCTGTGGCACTGCCGCCGTCCTTACTCCCGTGGGAAAGATTGTCGACGGGGAAAACGAAATTCTCTTTTCTTCCTCAGAAACGCTCATAAAGCTGAAAAAGACGCTCACGGCGATACAGTTGAAAGAGACGGACGCACCGGAAAACTGGATATTTGAAATCAAATAATTCCCGAATGGAAGAGGTAAAAAGTAAATGAAGAAAAGCTCAAAAAAAGTTTACTTTCGACAAAAATTGTGCTACAATAGATTGGGTTTGAAAACGATTACTTTTAAGGAGTCTGTTCCATGAAACGGGAATTTTATACGGTGGATTTTCAGGGCTTCGAGGCGAAACTGCCCGTTCTGCCTCTTCCGAGCGGCGTATCGATTGCATTTTTTAATCTGCACGGCGACAGCGCATTGACCGAGCACTGCGCAAAATTGCTCACCGAAAAACTCAGAGATTGCGAGGTGCTCATTACGGCCGAATCCAAAGGGTTACAGCTTACGCATTGCATCGCCCGAAATCTCGGACAGAGATTCTATGCCGTAGCGAGAAAAAGCAAAAAATTATATATGCAGGACGGCATAGAGGTCGCGATAGAATCCTCCATCACTACGGGAAAGGAACAGAAATTATATCTCTCCCGTCACGATGTCGAGCTGATCCGCGGAAAAAAAGTGGGAATCGTGGACGACGTGGTGTCCACGGGCGCGTCCCTTGCGGGACTTGTATCCCTCGTCGAAAAAGCGGGCGGAATCGTGACAAAAAAGGCGTTCGTCCTCGCGGAAGGCGACGCGGCAAAGCGTCCCGACGTCATTTATCTGAATACTATTCCCGTCTTTACCGACTAAATTTTATAAAATTTGTGCCCTCCCGCATATGCGGGAGGGCACATTTCATTTACTTTCAGTCTGATAAGGGAAGTCCGTCCGCGTCGGTATAGTTGCCGCAGAGACAGAGTATTCCTTCGATAAATCCCCATATTCCCGCGATTCCGCAGGTACAAATCGTAGCCACGATCTGCGCGATCCCTCGACCCGTTCGGCCGAGATAGAAATTATGCACGCCGATAGAGCCTAAAAAAATCCCTAAAAGCCCCGCGACTATCTTGCTCTTCGAGCTTTTTCTCTGTTGCCCTCCATACGCATTTTGCCGCGGCCCGTCGTTATAAGCTCCGCCGTAAGGATTCTGCTGAGGCGAATAAAAGTACCCCCCCCCCCCGCAGGCTCTTGTTTGGTATCCGACGCAGAAGGCTGCTCCGAATCGGAGACAGGCGAGCCTTTTTCCACATTCTCCGCAGCTTTTTGCGTTTCGTCTTTCCGATAGACGGGCGTCCCGCACTCCGGACAAAAAGACGCATCGTCGCGGATTTCCTTTCCGCAATGCGAACAAAACATACTTAATTCCTCCCGAAATTTATAGAATAATTCGCAGGCAATAATCGACGATATATCCGACGATGATCACCGCAAAAAATCCGTCGTTGACGGCTTTTTTCGAAAACAATCGGAAATCGGCTACCCAATACGCCCAAAGCAGCGGAACCGACCAAAACATTCCGTTTGCGCGGAATGCCGCCGAAAAATCCAGCGAAAGTGCCGCGCGAAAAGCATGCGTCATGCCGCATCCGAAACACGGAATCCCCATTTTCGCAAAAGGACAGGGAATACCGTAAAAAAGCGCAAAAATCCCCGCCAGCAAGACTGCCGCCGTTACGGCACCCTTAAAAAAAATCTGTTCCGTTTTGGAGATTTTAAGCCTGTTTAACATTTCCTCTTCTATTATAGCATGCAAAACAAATTTTGTCAATACTTATACATAAAATTTTTTTCATAAAGCGCCGAAACGTCACGGATTATCCGATTTACGAATTTCAAGGAAGCTCCCAGCCGAGACTGCGTTCGACGGCGCGATGCCAGCGTTTGAGCTTTTCTTCCCGTTCCCTTTTTTCCATAGCGGGAAAATAGGAGGATTCCGTCTTTCTCAGCTTTTCTATTTCCCGTTCGTCTTTCCAAACCCCTACCGAAAGACCGGCGAGAGAAGCCGCGCCCAAGGCCGTCGTCTCGTGCACCGCGGGGCGCAAAACCTCCTTTCCGAGAATATCCGATTGAAACTGCATTAAAAATCCGTCGCGGGAAGCGCCACCGTCCGCTTTCAGGGCTTTGAGCTCCACCCCCGTATCCTTTTCCATTGCGGCCACGAGATCCGCAGACTGATAGGCGATGGATTCCTGCGCGGCACGAATGAGATGTTCGCGCTTCGTGCCTCGGGTAATGCCGACGATCGTCCCGCGGGCGTACATGTCCCAATACGGCGCACCCATGCCCGTAAAGGCGGGCACGATATACACTCCGCCCGTATCGGGAACCTTCCTTGCATAATATTCCGCATCGCGGCTTTCCGTGAAAAAGCGGAGTTCGTCCCTCAGCCATTGGATCACGGCTCCGCCGATAAAGACGCTACCTTCCAGCGCGTATTTCGGACGCTCGCCTCTGAGCGTCGCGGCAACCGTCGTCAAAAGTCCGTTTTTACTGACAGGCCGCTCATATCCCGTATTCATCAGAAGAAAGCAGCCCGTTCCGTACGTATTTTTCGCTTCCCCCTTTTCAAAGCAGCCCTGTCCGAACAGCGCCGCCTGCTGATCGCCCGCTATTCCCGCGATAGGTACAGCCATGCCGCCTACGTTCGCCGTTCCGTAAACCTCTCCAGAACTCCTCACTTCGGGCAGCATTTCGCGCGGAATATCCAAAATTTTCAAAAGCTCGTCGTCCCATTCCATCGTATCGATGTTGAACAGCATCGTCCGAGAAGCGTTCGTGCGGTCGGTGACGTGTACTTTCCCGCCCGTCAGCTTCCATACGAGCCACGAATCCACCGTGCCGAACAACAGCTCGCCGCGGCGGGCGCGTTCCCTCGCGCCTTCCGTATGATCTAAAATCCATTTGATTTTACTGCCCGAAAAGTAGGCATCGGGGATAAGTCCCGTCTTTTCGACAATTTTCCTTTTATATCCCCTCTTTTCCAAATCCGCAATGATCGGCGCGGTACGGCGGCATTGCCACACGATGGCATTATATACGGGGCGCCCCGTCTCCCTGTCCCAGACGATGGTCGTTTCGCGCTGATTGGTGATCCCTATGGCGGCAATGTCTTCGGGAGCCACTCCGCTCTTTGCCACCACTTCCATCATCACACCGTATTGACTCGACCAAATGTCCATCGGGTCGTGTTCTACCCAGCCCTCCTCGGGATAAATTTGCGGAAATTCGCGGCTCAAAATAGACACGATACACTGGTTTTCGTCCACCAAAGCCGCACGGGAAGAAGTCGTACCCTGATCGAGAGCCAATATATATTTCATAATTTTCCTCCTCTATATGCCGTATAACGGATATACTTAAATATTTTTTGAAACGCAAAAAGCGCCCCGACGTTTTTTCTTGTCGGATTTTGTCGGAAAAAGTTTTCGACAAAATCCGACTTCTTTCTTTCGTTTAATCCATGCCCGCCCGCGCATATATCTCTTTTTTCGGGACAAATGCACGGACGGGCATATAACAAACGACAAAGTTCGAGCTTTTTCGGAAACGCTGCCGAAAAGGCCGAAATTACTCCGAAGCGGCGCACTCGGACTCAGGCTCGTTTTGCTCCTTTGCCGCCTTTCGTTCGAAAGCGTGCACCCAATCGGAACGCAGATAATAGAACAGGAAAATGACGGAACTGAGTCCCCAGGTAATCGGATATGCCCAAAAGATTACCCCGATGCTCGGAATAAAGTGAACCGCTACGGAAATATAGACGATACGGACGAGGCACCAGCAGGCCAGCATGATGAACATGGGAATATTCGCTTTGCCCGCGCCTCGGCAAATCCCCGCGATACAGTGAGAAAATGCGAGCAGGCAATAAAACAGCGCTTCCGTTCGGCATTGTCGCGTTCCCAAGGCGATGACTTCTTCCGCCCCGTCTCCTTCGATGAACAAATCGATGCAATACGGGGCCAGAATCCAAATGAGGACACCGATCATTTCCGCCATGATTACGGAGCAAAAAATTCCGAACTTCGCCCCCGCTTTGGCGCGGTCGAATTTTTTCGCGCCCAGATTTTGTCCGATGAAAGTCGTGAGCGCCATGGAAAAACAGGTAATCGGCAGGAAGGCAAAGCCCTCTATGCGGGAATAGCTTCCGCAGGCGGCCATGGCGTTATCTCCGAAAGCGTTGATGTTCGACTGCACGACGACGTTTGCAATCGCTATGACGGAATTCTGCACACCCGAAGGAAGCCCGAAGCGCAAAATTCTGCCGAGCATTCCCTTATGAAAACGGATTTGCCGGACGGAGACTTTATACACTTCCTTCGTCCGAAGAAGCTGTGCGATGCACAAAATTGCGCTTACGGCCTGAGAAATCGCCGTTGCCGCCGCCGCGGAACCCACCCCCATCTTGAATACGCCGATAAACAAGAGGTCGAGAACGACGTTGAGGAGTGCGGAAAAAATCAGATAATACAGCGGATGCCTGCTGTCGCCCACCGCTTGCAGAATACCGACGGAGATGTTATACAAGACGACCGCGGAAGCGCCGTAAAAATAAACGCGAAAATATTCTATCGAGTTCGGCAATACGTTTTCGGGCGTACCCATCCACCTTAAAATGACTGGCGTCATCGCGACGCCGAGCACGGTGAGAATAATTCCCGCCGCGATTCCGAAAGCCAAATCGGTATGTATGGCTTTGCGCATGTCGTCGTACTGCTTCGCGCCGAAATATTTTGCGATGACGACGCCGGCGCCCACCGCCGTGCCGTTGAAAAATCCCACCAGCAAAAAGATGAGGTTGCCCGACGACGAAACCGCCGCCAAAGCCTCTTTTCCGAGAAAAGCGCCGACGATGATGGAATCGGCGGAATTATAGAGCTGTTGAAAAAGATTGCTCAAAAATATGGGCAACGCAAAAAAAATCAGGCTTCGCCTGATAGGCCCTTCCGTCAAAGCGCGCTTCGCCGCTTCTGCCTGCATAACAAACTCCTTTCTCCCAAATTTTTGCCCCCTCGTCTTTTGTCTGAACAAAAAACCGCGCGGAAATCCCCTCGGGATCTCCGCGTTTTTATCTTACCACCGACGCACGGAAATGTCAAGCGAACAACCGAAAAAATCCGCAAAAAATACCTTTTTATCCGTCTTTTCCCGCACGTCTCTCCACGAGATACACGTCGAACTTCCGTTCCCGTTTTTTTTCGCCGAAACCGCGTATCCGATCCAGCAGAAATGCCGCCGAAGTCTCGGCGATACTCCTCTTATCCGACCCTATCGACGGAAAGGAATAAGGAATGGCGATCCGCTCCCGCACGTCGTCATACCCCACGACGGGAACACATATTTCCCGTTCCTTGAAATAACATACCGTCTCCAAGGCCAGAAAATCGCTGAAACAAAATACTCCGTCAAAAACCTCCCCGCTCCGCATAAGGCTTTCCCAGCATTCCTTCGCCGTCCGTCCGCCGAGAAACAGAACTCTCTTTTCGGAAAAAAGTCCGCGGGAGAGAAGTTCCGACTTAAAACCTTCGTATCTGTCCCGAGCGCAAGTAAAATCGAGATCTTCAAACAGGCAGGCTATCTTTTTCGCTCCGCCGTCGGCCAAATATCTCGCCGCAGCCCTGCCCCCGCTCTCGTCGTCCGTATAAATACAGTCCACATTTTTCACTACCGAGCGTCTCCCCACCAAAACAACGGGTACTCCGTACGCTTCTATCGTATCTCCCAAATCTTCGGAAGGCTCGATAAAGCTCAGAACGCCGTCTACGTTGCGGGAGATGACGGACAGATATAATTCGGAAGAAAAGCGTCGGACGGGCTCCACCATCATGATTATGGAATACCCCTCCGCTTTCAGACATTCGTGCAGATATGCCGTCATGAAAGAAAAGTAGACATTCAGCGGGTTATCGTAAACGACCGCTATCATTTTCGTCCCGCCCGAGCGAAGGGAACTCGCGGCCGAATTTTTCACGTAATTGAGCTTCTCCGCAATCTCTTTTACTCTCCTTCGGGTCGCTTCCGAAACGTCGTCCGCACCGCTTAAAGCGTGTGAAACTGCCTGCGGGCTCACCCCCGCCGCCCGTGCAATATCCTTTATCGTAATTCGTTTTGCCATTTTTTCAGCCCCGTTTATCGTCTCTCGTTACGTCAAAGCGGCCCCGAACCCGCGGAGCCGCTTTATCTTCCCTGTATCCGAAAACAGGATACGGGAGCTTAATACGAAAATAAATCAAAAGTCAGCGCCGCTCCTCCGAACGATTCGGCCGAATTTATTTTGCCGAAAAGCCGCACTCCGACAAGAAGCGCAGGAACGCCGCCCTGCCGCGCTCGTCGCGCTTGAATACCGCGGTGTTGTCGAGAATGGATTCGCAGACCTTTTCTACCCGTCCGAATACCGCCTCGTGCGCCTGTTCTTCGGAAAGTTTGTCTCCGTATTCTTTGAGCAACGAGGAAATCATATCCTTATGAATCGTCATATTTTCCGCGATTTCCTTGTTTTCGCCCGTCAGGAATTTTTCCACCTCTTTCAGTTGATAATCCAAACGTCCCGGAAGAATAAACCGCCCCATGGCCTCGATGAGTCCGATGGATTCGCTCTTGATATTATGGTATTCCTTATGCGCATGGAAAATTCCGTCGGGATTTTCTTCGTCGCAGCGGTTATTGCGGAGCAGAAGATAGAGGAAATATTCCCCTCCTTCCTTTCTCGCGATGGGCGCCAGCGTGTTGTGCGGCGCGTCCGTCTTCGCGATGATGCCTACGCTCTCGTCCGAATAGTCCAGCCATTTCCCGAGCACCTTTTCCGCGAGGGCGACGATTGCCCCTTTATCCTTTCCTTGCAGCAAAACGACACTGTTGTACCAATCGGGAAGACTCGCCTTCACGCCCGCGTCGGGAGAGACGAGTTCGAGCGCCGTCGGAGCCTTGAACATCGGGAAGGAGTGCTTTCCGCCCTGAAAATGTTCGTGCGCCAAAATACTGCCGCCGACGATGGGAAGGGGCGCGTTGGAGCCGATAAAGTACTGCGGCGCATAGTCCACGAAATCGAGAAGTTTCAAAAACGTCTTTCCGTCCAGCACCATGGGGGTATGTTTCGCGTTGATGGCGATCCCGTGCTGATAAAAATACGCATAGGGAGAATACTGCCAAAACCATTCCTCCCCCGCCAGCGTCAGGGGTACCGTGCGCATATTGCGGCGGGTACGGCCCTGCCCGACATACCCGACGTTTTCGCGGCAGAGCATGCACTTGGGATAACCCGCCGAGACGTTTCTGAGCTTAGCCGTCTGTTTATTGTTCTTTTCGGGCTTGCTTAAATTGATCGTGATTTCGATTTTATTTTTCGTCGTCTCCGCAATCCAACATTTATTTTTTTCGATCGCGGACAGCTTCACGTAATCGTTTTTGACGCCCAAATCATACAGCCCGTCAAATGCCTTTTCAGGGTTTCGGCGATATTCCGCCGCAAATTTTTCTGTCACTTCCGACGGGCGCGGGGAAAAGATATCCAAAAGGTCGGAGGTGAAAAATTCCTCTTCGCCCTCCTCTACGAGTCCCTGTTCCTTCGCGTACGCGAGAAGCGGCGCAACCACCTCGTCTGGACATTTCAGCGCCGCAATTCTCTTTTCGTCCGTCTTGCAGGGCTCAAACTCGGGCACGCCCAGCTTTTCCAAAATCCGATTGGAAAGATATACCCCGTCCTCTTCCTTCATGCCGAGGTGAATTTTCGCATACGTCAATAAATCGGAAATATATTCGTTTATCATACTCTGCCCCGCCGTTATAATTTCTGTACCGTGATCCCGTCTTCAATAGAAGTTTCATAAAAGCTGGCCCGATAGCCTATCGCGTCAAAATAGGCCTTCCCTACCCGACGGATAAAGCCTTCCACCGCGTTCTTTTTGACGATGGAAATCGTACAGCCGCCGAATCCCGCGCCGATCATGCGCGAACCCAGACACCCCGTTTCCTTCCGCGCCAGCGCGCTCAGAGTATCCAGCTCCTTGCCCGTCACCTCGTACAAATCGCGCAAGCTGTAATGGCTCTCGTTCAGCAGTCTGCCGAGTTCTACCAAATCGCCCGCTTTCAACGCCTTTACGGCATCCTGAACCCTCTGACACTCCATGACGACGTGTTCCGCACGTTTGGACACCACTCCCGAAAGGACGTATTTCACTTCGTTGAATTCCTTCGGAGAAAGCGCCGCAAGGCAGGAAACGGGCTTAATTCCATTGATTGCCTTCAACGCCGTCTCTACCTCGTGGCGACGCACGTTATATTTGCTCTCTACGAGATTATGAGGCTTATTACAATTTGCCACGACGATACAGTAATCCCCGAGCTGTAAGGGCACGTATTCATATTCCAGCGTGCTGCAATCGAGCAAAATCGCATGGTCCTTTTTGCCCATAGCCGAAGCAAATTGATCCATGATTCCGCAATTTACTCCCGCATACTTATTCTCGGCTTTCTGCGAAAGAAGCGCCAGCTTTACTTTGTCGTATTCCACTCCCGCGTACTCCGAAAGCGCAACCGCCGTGGAAACCTCTATGGACGCCGACGAGGACAGACCGCTCCCGAACGGCACCGTGCAGTCGTAAAGAAGATCGCAACCGACGATCGGCGTTCCGCTCTCCTGCAAATAATAGGCCACCCCTGCCTGATAGTTGCCCCATTTCAAATTTTTATATGAGTCCAGCTTATCAATGTCCAACGTAATGACTTCTTTGAAATCGCTCGCCGCCACGCGGATCACGTTCTCCCCGTTCTTCCGTCCGTAAACGTTGCACCTCAGATTGAGCGCGGCGGGAAATACCTTCCCCCCGCAATAATCCACGTGCTCGCCGATGACGTTGATCCTTCCGGCCGCCGTAAATAAATCCGTCGCTTCCGCTTTGAAAAGCTCCGCAAACAGCTTCTGCGCTTCCTGTTGCTCCATGCTTTTGGTCCTCCCTTTCTATCGCCTTTTTGAAAACAGTTACTTGAACGTTAAAGTATAAAGGAAAAAGTATCTCATTTCCTTTTTTCCGAGTCGATTATAACATGAAACAGGGAAAAAGTCAACAGCAAGCCGCCAACTTTTTCCCTATTTTTTATTCTTTTTTATTTCGTCTCGTTTTCGACCTTTTTTCTCAGCTTAAAAAACCAAAGCAGGAAATAGACGACGCCGACGACAATCAAAAGCAGGGCTATGAGCTGGGAAGGCGTCAAAAAGGGAATAAACGTATTTCCTCTGTCGTCCGTGCGGGCAAATTCAATAAAGAAGCGCCAAATTCCGTACCCGATGCAATATACGGGCATTAAGGGGAATTTATGCTTGCCTTTGTTCTTAAAGAAAAGAACGATGAGAACGGCCGCGAGAATAAAGAGGAAGATACTTTCAAACAACTGAACGGGAACCATTTTTTTATAGACTCCGCCGATTTTCATGGGAATCCCGTACCATGCATCCGTCTCGGCGCCGTGGCAGCAGCCCGCCATCAGACAGCCGATACGACCGAAGGCGTGCGCCAAGGGCACGCAGCACGCGCCGATATCGAGCATATCGGGAAAGCGTTTTACCGCTTCGTTATCCTTGCAAAAGCGCCTGCCGGCGAGAAAATAAATTAAAAGAAATGCCGCGGCACCGCCGATCAGGCCGCCGTAAAACGTCGCCCCCGTACCGGAATTGATGACGAATTTTCCCTCTTCTTTTATGTTATAAAAGGCCTGAAAGAGCACCGCGGAACCGTAGCCGCCAATGACGCAGGACAACGCGCAGACAATGACGATTTTTTGCAGGGTGACAGAGAAACCGCTCTTGACCGTCATGCGGTCGGCGAGCAGAAAGGCGGCTACGACGCCGACGAGAATAAAAATGTCGTAGAGCGTCAGCCCCAAAAATAGAGTATCGGGATACATTGTGTTTCCGTCCTTTTTCGAAAGTATTGCGCAACGCGCTTGCCTTAAAATTATACAACAAAACGCGCTATTTGTCAATAGCGCGTTTTGTCTTTGCTGCGATAAGTTCCAACAAAATTCTCCGTCCGAACAAAAAACGTTCAATTTTCACTGACATATACGGAAAAGGCTTTTCCGTCAGGCAGAATCAGGCGAATTCTTTCACCCTCTTCCGCCGCCTCACCTTCAAAGCACACTTTCAGCATAGCCAAAACCTCTTCACGCATCTGTTCCAGAGATACCTTGTTTTCTTCTTTGCCGCAATAGTTTAATAACATAAGATTCATCCTCCCAAGTAAATTTGTGATTTAATTATAACACGATGTACGCAAAATATCAATAAAGAAAATTGTCTTTGTTTGTCGAAAAACGTCGAAGAATAGGAAGTATTGTCAAAAACATAAAAAATTTTTTACTTTTTCGCAATTTTTCGCTTATTTACCATCGGTTTTTCGGAGATTCCCGCTTTCTTCGACAAAAAAAGCGCGGTTTTTATCGCCGCGCTTTTCTCTTATTCTTCCGTTTCCTGCATCTTTTTACGTCTATTTAAGACAAATTTATAGATTAATCCCCCGATGATGCCTAAAAGTATCGTCCCCCCTAAAATTCCCGCAGACAGCCAATAATTTTGGTTGACCAATTCCTGTCCGCACCAAGTAGACGTAACGATAGAGGGAATTCTCGCGACGGCAGTAATCAAAAGAAACATAAATACATTTTCGTCCGTAAGGCACACTAACCAAGTGAACATATCCTTAGGCGTACCGGGAATAAAATACAGAAGGAAAAAGGTAATATTTAATCTCTTCTTATTGCGCAGAAACGCAATCGACTGCATTTTTTCAGGAGAGACGAACAACCCCACCAGCCTCATACCGTATTTTTTGCCCAGCAAAACGATAATCAATGAGCCGATAAAACTTCCTACCGAACACCAAAGCAGTCCCTCCCACGTACCGAACGCACACCCCGCGGCAATCTCCAAAGCTTCACCGGGAATGAGCTTCAATACCGTCTGCACGATACGGAGAAAAATAAAAATGAGAATACTTCCGACCTGATTTCCTTCGTCAAAACTTTTCAGCCATGCCTTGAATTCTTCCGGATCCTTGACGAATTGGGCGATTTTCCAACCGACGGTAAAATAAAACACGAGGAAAAACAATACAATTAAAGCAAGCCCTACCCCAACCGCAATACGCTTCGCTTTTGCGTGCTTGACTTCCGCAGACCGCTCGCCCAAAGCCTGAACGAGTGCATTTTTCCACACCTTTAACCGCTCTTTACAACGGGACCAAAAAGAAAGCTTATGCGGAGACGCCTCTCCCGCACCGCGGTGGCAATTCGACTGCTCTCCCTCCTCGACGGAACAAGAATTTGATTTTTCCGCGTCTGTAACAGGACAAGCATTTAATTGTTCCTCGTCCGTCGCCGAACGAGCCTTCGCCTCATCCTTGTCCGCGTCCGACAAATTCGGAGACGGCTCGGAGGCAGACGAAGACGAGCCGGACTGCGTATCGTCTTCCGCGGGAAATTTTTTATTATCTTGCATGCAATCAATTCCTTCAAATAAAAAGACCCCCCCCCCGTCTAAATATCAAGACGAGTGGGGTTGAAAATACAAATTTTCGCCGTGTAGCGCAATCTTATAAATAACGCGGCCGCCACAAAAACACTTTCGCCTTTCTTTCGCTCAAAAAAATTACAGAGCCGTAACGTTGACCGCGCGCAACTTATTGGGGTTCTTGGGATCGGTTTCCGTCTCAAAAGAAACTTTCTGCCCCTCTTTCAGACTCTTATAACCTTCCGCCTGAATGGCAGAATAATGTACGAAAACGTCGTCGCCGCCCTCATCGTTTGCAATAAAGCCATAGCCTTTTTCAGAATTAAACCACTTAACCGTACCTTGACTCATCTCGGGTACCTCCATAGAAATAAAAATTTTTGTACCCTGAATAAGAACATTCAAACGTCGATCTCGTGTTGCATAAGGCAAAATCAAAACCGTAGTCGTTCACAGTTTCTATCTTGAATACATTATCATTATAACACATCTTTAAGGCAATTGCAATAGTTTTAACGAAAATTTTTTGTTTATTTTTACGAAATTCTCGTGAATATTGTGGACATATCGCAAAATCCATGTTATAATTTTGTCATTCTTGCATATCGTATGTATAGCGAAACGGGAGAATTTATATGGGCTTTATCGTTATCCTACAAGTTATCCTTCTCGGCATTATAGAGGGAATTACCGAATGGCTTCCTATTTCCAGCACCGGACACATGCTTTTGTTCGACAGCTTCTGGCCTCTTAAAAACGTGACCGAGGATTTCAAATCCATGTTCTTCGTCGTCATTCAGTTAGGGGCAATTTTGGCCGTCGTGGTGCTGTTTTGGAAAAAGCTGTTTCCCTTCCGTTTCAAGGAAAAGCCCGCCGTGCAAAGGGATATTTTTTCTCTCTGGGGCAAAGTCTTAGTCGCCTGTCTCCCCGCCGCAATCATCGGGATTCCCTTGGACGACGTTCTCGAAAAATATCTGCATACCCCGCTTGTAATCTCTCTCATGCTGATTATCTACGGTATCGCTTTTATCCTCGTGGAAAATCGCAACAAAAAACGAGAATTTCGGATTCAGACCACACACGAGATCGACTATAAGACCGCTATTATCATCGGAGCGTTTCAGGTACTTTCTCTCATTCCGGGAACTTCCCGTTCGGGCGCGACGATTTTGGGCGCCTTGCTCGTCGGAGTGGCCCGCCCCGCCGCCGCGGAGTTTACCTTCTTCCTCGCCGTCCCCGTAATGATCGGCGCGAGCGGTTTCAAAATGCTGAAATTTTTTATCGGCGGGGGTGTCTTGGGCGGAACGGAAATTCTCGTCCTCCTGCTCGGTTCCGCCGTTGCGTTTATCGTCTCTTTGGTCGCGATCAAATTCTTAATGAATTTCGTCAAGAAACATAACTTCAAGCCCTTCGGCTGGTATCGCATCGCTTTGGGCGCACTCGTTATCCTCTCCCTTGTCATTCCTCAATTGACGGCATAAGTCCGATTTATATCCCCTTTACAAATAAATGAAAAGGCTCCGCTTATTCTGCCGCGGAGCCTTTCTATTTATTATGAATTTTTATCTTTGAGGAGAAGAATAAAGCAGCCGCCCTGCACGGAACGAGCGAGGAAATGATAATGCGAACCGTCCTTTGCCTCATACCAATCGGAGAAGGGAACTCTGTCGGGAGACTGTTTCAGATATACGTCCAAGGCGGAAATGAGCTTCTTCTTTTTGGAAAGGTCGTCCGTCAAAGAGGCCGACCACATCAGCCAATCGCTCTTGATATATCCGTTGCGGTTATCCAGCGGAGTACCGAAACGTCCGCATTTTTCGAGATAGTAATCCACTTCCTTTTCCAAAATCGATTGAGAGAACAGTCCGAGATTAAAAAGTTTTTCAAAAGCGAAATTATATTTCAGACTGAAAGTCTCTTCTCCCGTATCCCAAGTAAGGGGCAGATGAGAAAACTTCGCTCCGAAAGCGGAAATTTCAGCAGCGAAATCCTCCGCGATTTTACGGTATTTTGCGCCGATCTCCGCCTTTCCGCACGCGACGGCGAGCTCCGCATAGGCCGCGATTCCTACTGTGGCCTTGATTGCCAAATTGATATTGTTTTTGAGATGTCCCGCAAAGTCGTCCGTACACAGTTGGTTTTCCGGCCTTAATCCATAGCGGACGAGATATTCTACCCAACCCTCCGCAAGAGAATAGTCCTGTTTGAAAAAATCTATATCGCCGTCAAAACGGTAACAGGCGAGGAACATTATCAGCATATTGGCACATTCCTCCACCGGCATCTGCATATTGAAATCATAGGCGTCGAAAGAGGCAGGCAACAAATAAAGCGGAGCATGCGTTTCTATCCAACCCTCTTTCGCATAATTCCCGTGATAATGCGTCTTATCCGTTTTGAGGCCATAGACTTGCCCGCAGCAAGCGGGATACGTTCCCACATCATGCGGAGCAAAATCGTATTTCCATACGGGCATTTTTGAAAATTTCAAAATCGGCCGCATCATTCCCTTAATCAACTCAGGGTTATATAAAAGAAAGAGCGGTATGGAAGGATAGCTGACATCTACCGTCGCAATACAGCCGTTCGAGCGACATTCCTTAGACAGGAAAAGGAGTTTTCCCTCCTTATCCCGAACCAGCTTATGCGCAGCCATACTTTGGCGCAGAGAGGCGTACAAAATATCGAGATATTCCCCGCCGTACTTTTCCGTGCGCTTTCTCAAATCCTCGTCAAACGCCGTCAAATCGCCGTCGATAGAAGGATAATTTTTGAATATGTATTCCAGAGCCTCTATAATCGTATGTTTTTCGAGATAATATCCTTTCAGGAAATCCCCAAAATAGTCTATGGAGACAACGTCGTCATATCCGAGCATCACCGCGCCTTTTTCTCCGACGTTCAAAGAACCCATGTATTTCTCTTCTCCGTTCCCGAAAAATTCTTTGAAGCCACAGGAAAGATAGGCAGAGAGGTCCTTTTCGTCCAAAATATATGCGTTTTCCCCCGAAAGATAGAAATAGCCCCAATCCGCGCCGACGGCATCATCGTTATTTGAAAGCGGCAGCTGCCGTTTGAGCCCCATAAATGCGCTTTCAAAGCTATTCAACGCGATTACGCCGCCGCGGACACCGCGATTGGAATTTTCTGCGACGTCGTTATAGGAGATACGGCGGTTGACGAATACGGAAAGTTCGGCGTCGTCTACCCCCGAAACCTCGTATTCCATATAGCAGACAGGCATAGAGAATAAATCGAGATCATCCGGGGGCAGGGGAGAGACGAATTTAAGTTTCAGCTTCGCTTCTCCCGCAGAAAATTCGTAATCGGTAGAAAACGCCGTAACGGAAAGGGAAAGCTGTTTCGCTTTTTCCACTCCGAAGCAGGAAAAATCCTCGGCATTTCCCATAAAGCAATAGGTCTTTCCGCCCGTTTTCAAAAATCCGTAAATCTTCTTTTCCGCACCCCACCAACTTTGGAGATTTGCGCTGCAAAGTTCTTCCGTGACCGACCAAAGAGAAAAATTCGGATCCTTGACAAAAAGAGGATATGCCGGCATAATTCTGTTCATTTCAAATTCCTTCCTTATTGATTTTTACAAAGTTTTATTTCCTTTCTATTATATTAAAACATTTTTCCGAAATAGTCAATCAAAAAAGTGAAAAATTTTTACCTGTTTTTACAAAACTTGTTTTTCTACGCTTAACCTTGTGCGTTGCGTCCTTACTATCCAACCTTTTCCTTGCCTTTTGTATAAAAAAGCTCTGGTAAAGCCAGAGCTTTCGACGATATGGCCAAAAAAATTTAGATATAGCGTTTTTCCATTTCTTCTTTCGTAACAATTTCACAATATTTGCTTTGAATCGAAAACTTTAATTTTATAGAAAATATCCCTATATTTTATATTGAATCGCCATTGTAATATTTCTCGGATAATCGCCGAATTTTTCTCCAAAAAGATTGATTCCCCCGACATTTTTCGCATCATTCTTAATTCCGATGCGAAAAGTGATACATTCCGATTCCTCGATTTTCAAATCCTTTAAGCAAATGCCGGAAATTCGCGTTCCTTCGAGATAACTTCCCTTGGAATTGATCAGCCAGCGCTTATACTCCCCAAACTGGGTGGAAGCAAGAGACCACCATTCAGGCGTATAGATTCCCCTTCTCCCTCCGTAATCTCCCGGACAAGTCCATGTACCTACTTCCTTCCCATTTACCCAAATCGTAATATCCGAGGGATATTCCATACGATAACCGGGTGCCTCGGCACACGCCTCAAAGACAAATTCGAGACTTTCAATCTTTCGGCCGGAAATTTCTTTGGGGAATTTATATTCCACAAAGCCTTGGCGAAACCACAAAAGCTGTGCACGAAAACGCTCTACATTATAAAAGGAAGCGACATGGTCATCGCGGCCGATATATTTTTCCTCCGTCACGAGTCCGCACGGCGGAGAACTGATATAAAAATCCGTATAACCGCCGATGGGCATTTCCACCGTATAAAGTTGCGTATCTGCTTGACCACGGTTGTTCATTAAATTTATAGTCAAGCGTTCATTGACAATCGAGCATAGTTTCATGGACCCGTGTCTACCCGCTTGGTATTCCGACATCACTAATCCCGCTTCTTCGAGAATTTTCAAATTTACGGAAGCCGTAGATTTAGAAATATTTAGTTGAAAAGCAATTTCGTTGACGCTGCGGCTTTGAACGGAAAGCATTTTCAAAATATCCGTCCGCAGAGAAGAACTGAGCGCCATCGCGACAAAATTTAATTTTTTATCGTCGGAAATATCCAAACTGAGAATCTTATCCATACATTCCTTTTTTATCTATTTTTTGTAAGGCTCGTCCCTACGGCGAAGGCGTCGGGGCGACCTCTCCCTTTTCTATATGCAGCTCGGCTTTGCCCTCTGCAAAAAAGGAAACCTTTCCGCCGTTCCCGTTATAAACCAACATGCTCAACGCGCCCTCCCCGTCGCCTAAAAAAATCTCGGCAGCGCATCTATCCAGCCAAATTTCCATTTTGAAGGTCGAGCCGCCGCAATCATAGGGCAAAACTCGCATTTCTTCGCTCCCCTGCTCTCGCGCATGCCCTTTAATGACGTGAAGGCTCTTTCTGCGGTCTATGGTAAATTGCTTCCGCTCCTTATCATAAACGGCAGACAAAAAATGCTCGCCGTCGGACAATACCTTGACGCCGAAACGACGACAAGAGGAAATATCCGCTTTGACGCGGAGACAAAGCGTCCTTCCCTCTATTCCTGCGTAGCTTTTCTCTCCCGTCAACGTATCATTGACCGTGACGGGATTTTTCAGACATTCTGAAAGGGACTGAGCGGGCCTTTGTAACAGCTTTCCGTCTTTTATATTGAGCTCCCGCGGGAGCGTCAGCATTCCCTGCCAACCATGTCCGAGCTGATCCGTTACCATTGTACGATTCCAAAGATTCATCCAAGCCAATAAAATACTTTTTCCTTCGGGAGAATATACGACTTGGGTAGCATAAAAATCCGTTCCTCCGTCCACCTCCCGAAAGGGACTTCCGCCAAAGCAGCCCTTTTGATAATCGATTTTGCCCGACGAATAGACAACGGAATTACAATTCGTAAAAGCAAAGCCGTCCGCGGGAAAATCTACAGGAGAAAGAAACAATACATCGGTATCGCCTATCCTCGTCATATTCGGACATTCATAACAGTAACCGCTATTCTCGCGCTGTAAGAATATGTTGAAAAACTCCCAATCGAAAAAGTTCTCTGAGCGGTAAAGGAGAGCCGTGGGTACACCGTTTTGCAAGGTACCCAAAAGACAATAGTATTTTCCGTCTTTTTTCCACACAAACGGGTCGCGAAAATCTGCCTTCGACACTCCCATGGGTGCGGACGCTGCCTCTATAACGGGGTTGCCGGCGTATTTTTCAAAATGGATTCCATCGCGGGAAAATGCGATATTCTGCGTTTGCCTACGCTCTCCGTTTTCATCATAATGTCCCGTATAAATCAGATAGAGGACGTCCTCTATTACGATTGCTCCGCCCGACCAGCAGCCGTTTTTATCATAGGGCGCATCGGGAGCAAGGGCGACGGGAAGATGCTCCCATGTCGTAAAATTGCGGCTTTTCGCATGGCCCCAATACATCAATCCCCCCTGAGACGAATAAGGATGAAACTGATAGAATACATGATATTCTCCTCGAAAATAGACGAGGCCGTTCGGGTCGTTCATCCAACCGCAGGGCGGAGAAAAATGATAGAGGGGTTTATAAAATTCGTTCACGTTCTTTCGTTGCTCTAAGACAAAAGCGTTCGCTTCTTCCAGCATGGTTCTTTGAGATAAAAGAGTTTTATCGGACATACAGTACTCTCCTTGAATCGTCTTATACGAGCTATTATATCAGAAATTTGTGTGGAAAGCAATCCTTGGGTAAAATTTCCCAGCCCCTTTCTCTTATTTCGCCCGATCGAGAAGCTCTAAGCCCGAAACTAAACTCTGATTATCCATGAAAAGGGATAAAGGGTCGATTGGCGATATTGGCTCTTGCGTCTCGGACGAAGCCTCAATCAGTTCCGTACCGTGGAAAATTCCTTCTACGACCCTGCCATCGGCATAATACATGGTGCCCTCACCCCAAATCCAGCCGTCATTTTCCTCTGCGGAAAAATTGCCGACGAATTTCAGCCATTCGGCGCCTTCCTCAAAATAATATATTCCGTTTTCGTCGTCCCGCACCCCGCCTTTCCAATTTCCGGCATAGACTCCGCCCGATTCCGCATAGTACATCATGCCCCAGCCGTCCATGAGATTGCCCGACATTCTGCCGGAATAAATATTATAAGTGAGATAATCCCCCTTGATAGAAAACGCGAAATCGAAAAATACTTTACAGCCGAAGCCTTGCGGGGTTCCGTTTTTCCAATTCCCCCAATAAATATCTCCCATGCTCCAAGACATCCAGCCAAATCCCGACATATTATCGTCCGCCCAGCTTCCTTCGTATACACAGCCGGAATCGGCAAAAACCATTCTTCCCGCACCAATCTTTTGATTGTTTTCAAATTGCCCCCAATATTCGTCGCCGTTAGAATAGACAATGTAGCCGAGTCCGTCAAACAGGGAATCTTTGAATTCACCTGTATATTCTACAAAATCAAAACCGGTATACTTACCATAGCCCTGCAAAAGGTCATCGATAAATTCGCCTTCCCAAATATTTCCGTTCGCGTCCGTCAACTTTCCACTGCCGTTGGCCTTTCCGTCCTTGACTTCGCCTACATATACACTGCCGTTATCGTAGGTGAGCGTTTGCTCTGCGGAGGTGTTTTTCTCCCCGCACCCCGAAAACCCGCAAACCGAAAGCGCCAACATCGCCCCTACCGCCAAAGTTAAAATTCTTTTCATTTCTTACGTCTCCATGCTTTTATTTTCAGGCGCCGCTCGTCGGGCGACGCCTCGCCTTCCCGCTTTATTATGCCTCATTTTCGACGGGAGTATAATCCTTACTCCCCTCGTATTCCTCGGGCAACGTATATTCAAATTTCGCATCTATTGCGCCGATTCTTGAAACTCCGTCATAGCGGCCCGTTATATATCCCGCCGCGTTGCCTTCTCCGTCCGTCAGATAGTACACCGCCGAGCCATTTATTTCCCCTGACGTAAATTCGCCGTATATCTCTTTTACCTTCACAGAAGCGGCTTCGCCGTCAAGCCCTAACTCTTTTCCGCTCAATGAAGGAACGGCATAAATCAGCCTTCCGGTTCCCGTCAGGGTGCTCTCTGTTCCGTCCGCAACCGTCACCTGCAAGCCGCCCTCGTAAACATCTCCGTTGGGAAAGGCATATTTGCCGCTTCCCGAAGAAGTAATATCGATATTGTCGGTATTGGAGAATTTGCCTGTATATTCAAGGAGCCCCGCTGTCCTCGTCGGCCAATATTTCGTTCCCGATACGGCTGCTCCGCCTGAAAACCTTCCGACGAGATATACGCCCTTTCCGAGTTCTTTATTCCAACTGAATATACCTTCTCCCTCAAAGACGTTATTGACGAAATCGCCCTCATACCAACAGCCGTTCAGATAATCATACCGTCCTTTTCCTTCATAATTCCAATTTTTGAATGTATTTACGAACTTGCTGTTTGATTGTTTCCCCTATGTTTACTCATCTTCGCCGTATCCCCAGCCGTCGTCCCTGACCATAGCTACGCCGCCGAATTCCGAGATAATCACCGCCTGATGAGAATATGTATAATTGTCGGCAAAACTTTTTCCCCAACGATTCTGGTTGATGAGCTTTTCTCCCACCACGTAGTTTTTATCCCGATATTCCTTCAAGAGCGTTTCCGCGTTTTGCTCGTATTCGTGCAAGGTCAGCAAATCCCCGTTTAATTGATGCCAGCCGTCATTAATGACAATCAGGCGAGTAGGGTCTTCGGCGCGAACCTTTCGCTGTATCGCTTCTACAAACAACTGACATTCTCGATTATTTTTTATCTCGGGAATTCCCCAGGATTCGTTGAAAATCACCCAAGCAATGATACAGGGATATACTTTCAACTGTCTGACGATTTTCAGACAATCCTCTCCGAATTCGCGCTTCATGCGGTCGGTATACTCGTAAGCGCTGGGAATTTCTCCCCAAACATACATTCCCAATTTATCGCAGAGATAATAGAAAACGTTGCTCTCTACCTTCTGATGCATGCGTATGCCGTTGAAACCCAGCTTTTTCGCCAACAGAATATCTTTTTCCAAAGCCGTTTCATCGGGAGCCGTCAGCATCGTATTTTTCCAATATCCTTGGGCAAGTATCATTCTCAGATAGACCTTTTTGCCGTTGATATAGACGCCGTTTTCGTCCGTATTTACTTCCCGAAACGCAAAATAAGTCGATACTTCGTCCGTACTTTCTCCAAAGACACGGATTTTTACCTCGTACAAAAAGGGATTTTCTATGTCCCAAAGACGGGGATTATTCAGCTTTACCTTTCCGCTCAAAAGTTTGGAAACGGTTTCAAGCCGTTGCGTACAAATCGATTTTCCCTCTTCGAATATTTCTATCTCTGCTTGCGCCTCGTATTCCGTCTCCCCTTCAAAACAGACCGTACCGTCGTTTTCGGGCGAAAAAAATATCCTCTTTAAGGGATTGCTGCCACAGTATTCCAGCCATACCGGTTTCCAGATCCCCGTGGTCTGTATATACCAGCAATCGTAATTACTCGACTTGCGGCGTTGTTTGCCCCGGAGCTGGGCTCCGCTGAAATCGTCCAGCACCTTCACCCGCAGAGTATTCGTCCCCGCTTTTACAAGCTCTGTAATATCCGCAAAAAAGGAAGTATATCCGCCTCTGTGGTCACAAGCAAGATTTCCGTTTACGTATACGAAACAATGATAATCTACTCCTTCAAAACAAAGATGTATCCGACCGCCATGCGGCTTTATCTCCAATTCGCGCTCATACCAGACACATTCGTGCATGGTTCCGTCCCCGATTCCGCTCGCTTCACATTCATAAGAATAGGGTACGACAATCTTTCGATCGAATACGGGTTCTTCCTCGGACGGGGAAAAGGAAAACCTCCACTCCCCCGTTAAAAATACATAGTCTTTGCGCTCGAATACGGGATTCGGACACATTTTTCCGTAATTGACAATCTCTTGCATAGCGTTATCCCTTGATTCCTCCTATGGAAATACCGCGAATAAAATATTTCTGTCCCACTAAAAACACCAGCAAAACAGGTATGGCACTCGCCATGGCTCCTGCCATGAGTTTCCCGTATTGATGAGCATATCTCTCGATAAACGTAGACATGCCTGCCGTCAAAGTACGGGTTTCAGGCTGATTAGTCACCATCAACGGCCAGATATAATCGTTCCAATTCCCCTGAAAGGAAAAGATAGCGAGCGTTACCAGCGCGGGGACACACATCGGAAGAATGATATGAAAATAAATTCTGAATTTACCCGCCCCATCGATTTTTGCCGCCTCGTCGTATTCCCGCGGAATCCCGGTCATGAATTGCCTCAATAAAAAGACTCCGAATACGCCGGACAGACCGGGAAGAACCATGGCAAACATATTATCTATCAGATTTAATCTGTAAATAATGGCGTAATTGGGAATCATATTGATCACGCCGGGAACCATCATGGAGGAAAGACATATCCAGAATAAAGTCTCCCGTCCCTTAAAGCGCAGGCGGGTAAATCCGAACGAAGCCAGCGAGGTAATCAAAAGGTATAAAAATACATATGTCACCACAATTTTTACGCTGTTAAAGAACCAGCGCAGAATAGGCGTATAAGGATTGCTGAAAACTTCGGAATAATTGGTCAGGGTCCAACGTTTAGGGAAAAAGGAAGTAATCGTTTCAAAGACATCGTCCTCGTATTTGAAGGAGGTGGAAAGTCCCCACAGGGTCGGTAAAAAAACGACGATCAGAAGAAGCAGCAAAGCGACGAATACCGCCGCGGATAAAAAATTTCTTCGCAAACCGCGCCGTTTCAATAAGGAGATTTTGGAAATCAACTTTTCCGAAATATTTTTTGGAAGATTCATTTCACACGCTCTCCTTATCTTTTGCCGTCTGCAATTTATAAGAACTGATCGTAAAAGCCACCATAATCAACGCCATCAAAATAGACATCGCACAGGCGCGGCCGAATTTACTGCCTCCGAAGGCGGTATTATAAATGTTCATCATTGCCACAGTCGTGGAGGAATCCGGTCCGCCTGCCGTCAAAATGTTCGGTTGACCGAATACATTGAAACAGGAAAGCGTCGTCATCGTCAATACGTACACCAAAGTATTCTTCAACCCTGGCAAGGTGATATGAATGAAGGAGGCCCAGACGCCCGCTCCGTCCAACGCGGCCGCTTCCAGACATTCCTTGGAGACGTTGGAGAGGCCCGCAAGATAGAGCACCATATTTCCGCCGATTCCCCACCAACTCGACAAAATAAAAATAGAAATCCAGGCATAAGGCTGTTTTGTTATCCAAGGAATATTTGTTTTGAAAAAGTTGTTGAGAATCCCCGCGTTGGTATCAAACATAAAATACCAAATGATACACACCGTCGCCACGGATAAAATGGAGGGGAAATAAAAGGCACTCATAAAAAATTTACCCGTTCTGGAACACCGATTGATAAGCAATGCGATCAAAAGAGGCAAAATCATTAAAACGGGCATCTGCACCGCCACAAACAAAAGCGTATTCAGGACGGACTTCCAAAATTCTTTGGCTATCTGTCCGGTACCTAATGCGCCGAACAATAATTTATAATTCTGCAACCCGATCCATTCGATTTCGGAAGCTCCGTCCCATTGGCAAAAGCTCAAATAGATACAAAGTACCAAAGGGACGAGCGCAAATATGATAAAAAAAACTAAATAGGGAGCGACAAACAAGTAGGATGTCAAATTATCAGTCAGTTTCCCCTTAGTACCTTGTTTCATAAAAATCACCCGTTAAAAACCGTTATCGATAATCCAATTCGAAAAACTTTTTACCGCTCTGTCAAGGGAATCTTTGGGGCCATATTTATCGGAAATCGCATTGGAAACCGCTACCCCCATATAGTTATAGCCCTCGTAAAAATACTTATAGTCCGCTTTGCCGAGATCGGCTTTATAAGCCGTTTCCGTAAACGGTTGCAGAGCCGCAATCGATTTATACTCTTCACTGTCCAAAACCTCTTTGAGCGCCGGTACCTGTCCCGCCTTCGCCCAACTGAGAGAATGCTGCTGAATATATTTTATAAACGTATAGCAGGCCTCTTTCGTACGATCGTCTGTCACGGTATTGCTCATTAATGTGAACTGATGAGATCCCGAATAGGAAACGCCGTTCTCTCCGACCGCACCGGGCATCGCCGCAACGCCGACGTTCGCCGTCTCCCCGTTCTCAATCAAATCGAAGGAATTGAGCATCCAAGGGCCGTCGAAATAAAAGACGGACTTTCCCGTTTTGAAAAGAGTATAATCCCCGCCCGCGCCGACGTCTTTGGGCGAAACTCCATATTTATATACAAGATCGCAGAGATATTGTAAAGCCTCCACTCCCGCCTGAGAATTATACACCGCCGTATTTTCCGAATCGTACAAATCCCCGCCGTTTTGCAACAGCATACTCGCAAAAATATCTTTGGTAATAGAATACATACTGGGAACGGCAAAGCCGTAAACGCCAGTTTCGGGATCTGTCTTTTCCTCGCAGACAGTCAAAAATTCCTCCCACGTAGCAGGCAACTCTTCCTCGGTAATCAAATCTTTATTATAGTACATCGCCGTAGGATGAATATCCAGCGGGAAACTGTACCGTTTTCCGTCTAAAATTCCCGTGGACCACGCCGAAGCGATATAATCTTCCTGCGTAACGCCGAGTACAGAGGCAATATCGTCGATAGGAAGCAGGAGATCCCTTTCCACCATACCCGCTACGCGGGAATTACTCATGGCCACAATGTGAGGAGCGCTTTTCAGATTCGTTTTAGTCGTGGTAATTTTCGTGAACAGCGTATCCCACGCCATTTTATCCGCGGAAACTTTAATTTCCCCTGCATACTCGTCATTAAAATCCTTAATCATTTCATCCATCGAATCGCCGTCCAAACCCGTAAAACCGTTCCAGAACCGAAGAGTAATCTCCCCGCTGTCCCCCCCGCTTTGCGAAGAACCGTCTCCACCGCAGGCCGCAAACATGTTTACAGACAAGAGTAAGGAACAAACTAAACTTAAACCCGCTATCAACCGTTTCATAATACCTCCTTGATTTTCCGCTTTTTTTATTCCAAACGCAGAAAAATTCAATTTTCTTTTGTACTTTTATTATAACTTAATCCATATTGCAAAATCAATACCCTCGCTTTGAACATTTCCATGTATTTGGTTTTGGTTTTTGCGAACCAAATCAAAAAAATATTAAAGTAATTCGCTTTTTATACAAGTAAAATATGGATTTGATTTGCTGGCTTAATAATTCGACGACTCCAACCGAAGTTTACAGTAACGGCGAAAGGACGTATTTTAACAAAGAAAACGCGCCAAAAGGCAGTGGCGAAAGATGTCTTATCGATTGTCCTAAAGAAATAAGGGAAAGGTGTATATATCCTATTTCAATATGCGTTTCCGAATCGGATATCTAATTTTATAATACCACAAAAAGCTAAATAAATCAACCCCCAGTATCATAAATTCACTTCCGACATTTCTTCGGCTTAAAATAAAGTATTATTTTCAGCCCCTTAAGAAACAAATGACGTTAGTTCGAATCTGACACGTCGAGAAATGACAGCTGTATTTTTGTAACATTTTGCCCGGTTTTTCAACTGCATAAATTCAAGAATTATTCAACAATTATGCGGTTTTAAGCAAAAAAAAGCAAGTATTCTGTATGAATACTTGCTTTTTTACAATGACAGTTTTTTTGTACTGCCATGATGTCTGCGTTGCCCAAAATAGCTGATTTTATCAGCCGTTTTGAATTTCTGTTTTTCGGTTTTCTCGCTTTTTCCGTTCCGTTTTCGAACCATACAGTTTGATTCTCAACGGAGCGTTTTCAAATAATCTTCTACGTTTCTGTATTCTATTCCGTTTTCCAAGGTCGTATTTTCTCCGCGATAAATAACAACTCTCTTTGTGATTTTTCCGTATCTGAATTCCGTGTTTTTCAGTTTTTCTTCGTCAATCAAATGCCTTAATTGCTCGTTCGCTTTTTCTTTGCTGTGCTTTACTTCGTAAATTTCACAAGTTGCATTCGCATTATCCGCAACAACCATATCGAATTCGCCGACAGCAAACTGAAGCTGAAATACCTGCTTTTTCGGATTCGCAATCTTTGTTTCGAGCAACACGATGTCTTCCATCATTCTGCCCTTTATATCGCTTAAAATCCGTTCGATAACAGCATTTCTTTCGTCTATCGAAAGCTCCTGAAACTCCTCGTCTTCAAGCAACGATTGCACAAGTTCTTTTGCTTGCGAATATCTCATTCCCGGTTGAGTAAAAACAGTTTTGTAGTTCTTTTCCCGACCGACAGGCAACGTCTGAATATCGATATCAACCGTTAAATCCAAAGCGTCGAGATACTCTTTCATTTATCTTCTATGATCTTCCGAAATCGTTACGATTTGTTCTTCCTTATTTCTGATTTCGAGCAGATTCTTAAGCCGCTTTGTAAATTCTTCTTTGTCGATTCTGTCAAGAATATCGTTCGAGTTCTGCCTGTCGTTTCGCAAATTCCTTGCCGAAATCCCCAAATCATGAGACATAAAATCTTTCGTCAGAACGTCTAAAGTGAAACGATGGTTGACGTCTTCCACAACGCGGTTTATCGCGCTCGTCAACTCGTTTTTTTCATACAGATCGTAGAGCGCGCGAAAATGTCCGCCGTACTGATAACACTTCAAAGAGTGCTGAATGTTCTTCGCTACACCACCGCTTGGTTTCGTTTTTGAAAAGTTGCACAACCGGTTTATACGCTTTTTCACCCGTCTCTTCGTCATACGCAAGTACCAGCGTTCCCGTCGAAGAACTTGCAAAACAATTTGCGGTAAGCCCGTCGTCGATAAGGCGGAAACTTACCGAACTTGAAAAAGACGGGCTTGTGGTGCGCACTCACGGCGGAGTGAAATCGATAAACGACGACGAATCGGGCATGTCGTTTTTCACGAGAAAACACACAAACGCCCTTGAAAAGCGGCTTATTGCGATAAAAGCGCTTAAAATTGTGCACGACGGCGACATGATTTTTTTGGATTCGTCGTCAACGTCGTATTTTTTGGCGGAATATCTTTCTGAGTTTCCTAACGTAACAGTGGTTACCAACGGCGTAGACACACTCGCCGCTCTTGCCGCGAAAAAGGGTTAACGTTTATTCTTCGGGCGGCAAGGTTTATTCGGAAAACAACGCCGCTTTAACGGGCGAATTCGCGCGAGCCGCAATATCGAAAATTCATGCCGATTTATGTTTTTTTCGATTCACGGAATAACGTCGGACGGCGGCATTTACGATTTGTTTCAGCCCTGCAACGAAATAATAAGCACCATGATGCAAAATTCGGATAAAAAAGTTTGCCTTTGCGACAACACAAAAATAGGCAAAGGCGGCGCGTTTAAAATTTGCAACGTTTCCGACATCGATTATATCGTTTGCGACCGCGACATAAGCGGCGCGTTTACCCACCCCGATACCCTGTCGCTTATATTTTAGCCGCTTAATTTTTCAACATAAAAACGACAATTAAATTACATATTAAAAAAACGCGAAACAGGCGATAATCAACCTATAGCGCGGTTTTTGCTATATTATTACGTTGATTATTTTACCGTTACGATATTGTTTAAAACGCTTAAATTAACCGTTTTTTGTTTAAACGGCAAAACGGCTTCGGAGTTTAATTTAATGCCGTTTTTCGCGCCGCCCTTTTCGGGATATAAAACGTCGAACCCGAAAAGCGCGTAAATTATAAAGCGCGAAACGTAAGAAGCAAAACCGTGGTCGCAACTTGCCGAAGCGGTGTTATTTTCCCATAAAGTGCCGGTTTTTTGCGTCATATCGTAAAAATAGCGCACGCATTCGTTTAAAAGTTCAACCCTTTTCTGCTCGCGCATTAAAAGTTCGAGCCGCATATACACACCGTAAATCATGTTCGACGGAGTAAGTTGTTTTTTTACCGGATTTCCGCCGCTTGCCGAACTATCCGACTTGCCGTATTCGTTAAGCATTTTATCGAACAATTCTTTGTGCGTGTGCTTATCTGCGCACTTAAAGAAAAACATATAATATTGGCAGGTTTCGGTGTAGTTTTCGGTGGGAATTATATCGCCTTTTTCGTTTCGGATAAGGTTATCGACGAAAAAGCCGTCGACGTAAGCGTTTTTAAGCAGATAATCTTTAACTTTTTCGGCTTTTTCTTTTAAGCCTTTAATGCCGTAAACTTTGGCGGCAGCAAGAAGCGAAGCGTAATAACAGGCGTTCGACGGAACGTTTATGCCGTTTATGTGGTCGGAATTGTTCGCCGCGCTCCACTCTACGAAAATCCACCCTTTAAGGTCTTCGAGCACGCCGAACTCGTTTTCGAAATCGACAAAATAATTCAAAATGCCTTCGACGTTGGCGCGCGATTTTTCAACCGTTTCGTCATAGCCGTATTGCGTAAAATACTTGTAAATTTCAAGGATGTACCAAAGCGACCAGTTGGGAATAAAACCGTCTTCTTCGTAATAATCGGCGGGATAGCAACGCGGAATCATTCCCTTTGGATGCCCGCTTTTGTCGGCTAAAATATAGTTTTGCAAAAACGCGCGTTCAACTTTATTGTCGCCCGTAAAAACGCGCTCTGCCACCGACGAGAAAAAACTGTCCGAAAGCCAGCCCGCCCGCTCGCGCGAAGGGCAATCGGTTAAAAGGTCTACCGCGTTGTGCGCGAACGTATGCCGCGCCGCTTCCATAATCCGCTCGATTTTTTTGTCGTCGCACTCAAAAAGCATCTTTCCCGCTTCGGGATTTTCGTAGGCGCGCACCTTTACGTTTGCCTTTACGCCCGCAGAAGTTATCACGTTTGCATATCTGAAAGCGTAAGGTTCGAAAGCCGAAAGGTTGTAAACGCCCGCCTTTTTAACCGTCCACTTAAACACGTTCGCGGTGTCGCCGCGGAAAGGCTTTATCGTTTTTAACTTTTCGTCCGATAAAATTTCGTCGAACGCAAAAAATACTTCGCCCGCGTTACCGGCTATTATTTCAACTTCGACTATGCCCGTTACGATGCGCGAAAAGTCGAGCGTTTCATAAGCGTAATCGCCCGATTTTGCGCCCGAAAGATATGTTATGCGGCTTATTTCGTCGGTAGAAAAATCCTGCCATTCGCCTCGTTTAAAGCCTTCGATAACGGTACCTATAAGCGTTTCGGTGCGATCGACGTAAACCGCGATTTCGGGCGAAGTTTTGCAATAGCCCGAATCGATAACTTTTTCTGCAAAAATTTCGCTGAGCGCGGGGTTTAACGTTTCCGACGGTAAAAGGTGCGGAAGTTCGGCCTTTTCGGTTTTAACGCGCGGAAAAGCGTTTTGCGGCTTGCAAAAATAAAGCGCGGTTCTGTCTTTTTCGTTTATATAAGTTTCGCAAAATCCGCGCTGAAACGAATAGCGGCGGACTTTCTGAACGCGATCCGAAAGTGCAAAACAATTAAAATCTTCGGCAAAATATTCTTTTCCGCTTTCGGTTTTTAAAACGCAGGCAAAAAAGGGTTCGCGTTTTACCCAGCAGAAATTAGGCACGAAATGGCTTTGCACTTCTACCGTAATATATTGCGCGTTAAACGGATAAACCGCGGCGCGCGCATAGCCGTGAGCCGTGCGGTTGGGACCGAACCCCATAAGTTTTCCGTCGGCAATTACTTTATAGCACGAAGCCGCCGACAAGCAGATTTCGCCCATTTGTTTTTTGCCAAGGTCCAAAACGAACGCAAACGCGCGATTCATCTGATTTTTTTGCCCTTCCGCCCACACGGCAGATTTAATTTTTTCGGTCATAGTTTAACCTTTTAATTTTTTCGTTTAAACAAATTCGCCCCACACTATAAGTTTAAGGACGAATTTCATTCTATCATGTTTTTTGGTTTTAGTAAAGCGTTTTCGGCCGCAAAAATCAGCCTTTAATGCCGCCGGCAACGGTGTTTTCCATAATGGTTTTTTGCATTGCCGTAAACAGCACGGCAACCGGCAGAACCGAAAGGATAATGCCCGCGAACAGCGGCGCCATCTGCGTGCCGTAAAGTTGTTTTTGCTGAAAGTCGTAAAGTCCGAGCGCCATCGTGGGGTATCTGTCGAGATACAAAAACGGCGTGTTATAGTTGTTCCACTGCGAAATAAAGGTGGTAATTGCAATTGCCGTTATAAACGGTTTTGCTTGCGGAAGCATTATTTTAAAGAAAACGGTGTAATGCCCCGCCCCGTCGATCATAGCCGATTCGGCATAGGTCCAGCTTACCGAGCGGAAACCCGCGTATAAAATAAGGAAGTTGAACGAGAACGAACCCGCCGACAAAATCCAGATTAAAAAGAAGTTGTCGTTAATGCCCAAGTCGTAAACGAGTTTATATTCGACGGGAAGCGAGCCTATCGTAGGCAAAACCTGTACCACAAGCGCAAGCCCGTAAAGGAATTTACAGAATTTATAAGGGTATTTGGCGATGACGTAAGCTGTCATAAGCGGGAAAATTACCGCCGCCAAAGTGTTTTCAACGGTTAAAATAACGCTGTTGAAAAACATCCCGATAAGGTTCGTGTCGTTATAATTAATTTTTTCGAAAGCGTCGGCATAGTTTTCGAATTTTAATCTTGACGGAAACGAGTTCCAGTTTTCGAAAAATTCGCCGTTGCTTTTTAGCGAGTTCATAATCATCCACAAAAACGGAAGAATTACCGACAGAGCGTAAAACAGAAACAGCGCGAACATAATCCACATAAACACGCTTTCGCCCTTGCCGCGCTTTATTTTGTTTGAACGCTTTTGTTTTAATACGTTTGCGTTTTGCATTAAAAGGTATCCTCCTCGAAGAATTTTGAAGAAATCGCCCTTAACCCGAGAACGACGGGTACCACGATAACCGAAACCAGAAGCCCGATTGCCGACGGATATTTATAGTTGCCCGCTTTTGCCTGCGAATAAATAAAATAGCCGATAGTAGACGATTTATACCCGCCCGCCGTTAAAAGTTGAACGGGCGCCCACATACCGAAAGCCGCGGCGAAGTTTAAAATGAACAGCGTTGAAATTGTGGGCGCGAGAAGCGGCACCACTATAGTGAAAAATTCGCGCGCCATAGAGCAACCTTCGATTTTCGCGCTTTCGAAAATCTCGACGGGAAGCCTTGCGATAGAACCCGAAAAAAGCACTATCGAATAGCCGAAGCCCGACCATACGCAGAAAACCATAATCCATGCAAAAGCCGAACCTTCGCGCCCGAAAGGCGACGGATAATTAAGCCCGATCGAGTTAAACTCAAGGGCTATGGGACCTTTTACGTCTACTATAAAATAGAACACGAGCGCGAGCGCAACTATGCTGAGTAACGACGGAAAATAGAAAACCACGCGGAAAAACGAACTTGCCGCCACTTTTTTATATAAAACGTATGAAAAGAACACGCACAAAGGGAGCGAAATAAAATCGTAAACGCCGAACGTGATAAAGGTATTTTTTATCGTTGACGACATTGCGTTTAACGGATCTTTCAGTTCGATAAAGAACAATCGGAAATTGATAAGCGAAAATTCTTCGCCAAACTCGGGCTGAAAAGCCGAAATCCACGATTTAACGTTTACGCCCAGATAAAAAACTATAAATTGTAAAATGGGGAAAGCGAGAAAGGTCGCCGCGAAAATAATTCCCGACCATCTAGCTTTTGACGGTTTATTTGTTTTATAAGTCATTTTTGTCCCTAATAAAATTTAAATTTGAGTTTTTGCTTGGTTAGCCGAACGGGTTTTTCTGCCCGCTCGGCGGTTACAGGCGGTTGAATGATACTAAAAAATCAGGATACGCCGGCAATAAGTTTCATCGAATTCCATTTGCTTGCAACCGAGTCGTAGTGATCGGCGCGAAGTTGTTCTGCCGTTATCGAGGAGTTTGCATAGAATTCGGAAAACGCGTTGGTATCGGAATTTATGGTGTTATACGCGCGAATGGGCGATTTGGTGATGGTAGCGTAAATAAGGCTGCAATTTTTCAAAACCTTATCCTGACTTTTCTGAAAACCGGTAAGTTCTTCGTTTTCGGGTTGAACGGTATATTCGAACGGCGAATGCGAACCGGCGTATTTACGGAAGATTTTAATACCTTCGTCGCTTGCCATAAAACGAACGAAGTTATAGCAGGCGGTTTTTGCTTTCGAATAGGTAGGAATGTAAATACGGTGCGAAGCGCCGAGCGTGTAAACTACCGAACGGGCTTCTCTTACCGCTTTAATCTGCGCGTCGGAAAGGTTTGCATAGGTCGCTTTGATTTCGGCGTCGGTTTTACCGTCGTCGATAGCGGTAACCAAAGCAACAAGCAAGTTTTCGTGTTCTTCTGCGGTAGCGGCAGAGCCGGCAAGGCGAAGTTTAACGCCGAGTTCGCTTACGATGGGAGTGGGCAGGAACTTAACGTTCTGGGTTATGCCGCTGTCAGCGGCAGACGAGCGCATTTCGGTTTCGATCCAGTCGCCGTTGGGCATAAACACAGCCGCGCCACGCAAGAAATCTTGCTGTGCGGGGGTGTGCTGGAAGCCTTCGGAACCTTTTACGCTGTAAGACGGATCGGCTATCTGTTTAACGGTGTTATAAGCGCATAAAACAGCGTCGTCGTTTAAATATTCGTAAGTGTAGTTACCGTTTTCGCAGAAGTTAATCATCGCGTCGTATTTATCGACGCCCATATACTGCGCTTTCCAGGTTTCCATGGCATACGACATATAGCCCGCGGCGTTTGCGCCGGACCAGATTAAGGGTTTAACCATAGAAGGAATCCCTTCTATTTTGCCGCCCGCAATATCCTGCACGAGTTTTATAAACTGTTTGGTGGTTTTGGGTTCGTTTTCTTCGGACAGATAGTTGGCGTTATACATAATGCCGCACGCGCCGTAAACCCAACTTATCGAATAATATTTATCCTTATAAGTATCGTAATACTTATAGCGCGGGTTCAACTTTTCTTCTAACGTTTTATCTTCGCCGAGCGCGGTCATGCCCATAAGATCGGTTAAATCCATAATGGGGCAAATCCGATTTTTTTCGACGAGACGAATGATGTTCTGTTCGCCCGCGAACCAAATATCGCCCACGCCGTTCTTTTTGCCGAGTTCGCTCGTAAGTTTCGAATCGACGCCCGTCGACGGATAAATTTTCATTGTTACGTCGGGAAAATGAACTTTAAAGGCTTTTGCGAGTTCATCGAAAACTTCGGTGCGATAGCCCGCGTCCATAACGTACATTTCGATGTGATTGCGGTCTTCGGTCGTGGTGTTGCCGCCGCCGCAAGCGGCCGCCGAAGTAGCGAGAACCGCGGCAAGCACGCCGATTAATATTTTTTTGATTTTCATTTTATTTTTCTCCTTATCAAAGTGAAAAGATTAGCGGAAATTATTAAAATCGATTAAATCAATCGTTGTTAAGATAAGTTAAGCGAACGTTGTCTACATATAGCGTAACGGGTTTTTGCCCCTGCGTAAAAGGCGGAAGCGAGATATAAAGCCTTGTCATGTTTTTCATATAATCGTCGCGCCACTTAATGCCGTATTTCCACGCGCCGCCTATGGTGCAGGCATACATAACGTCGTGCATGGTTATTTTTAAAGTAAACCATTTGCCGCTTTTCGCCCTTACTCTGCCTTCGGTTTCGCAACGGTTGCCGTTACTCGACCAAACGCCGAGCGAAACTATTTGTTCATGCGAATCTTCGGTAACGTACATAACGTCGACCAAAATAGAATCGACGGTAGTAAAGTCGGAATATTTCAACGGAATATCGAAATAAGCGATCGACCAGCTTCCGTCCGTTCTGCCGTAAACGTCTAATTTTAAACTGCCGTTTCCGCAGGTAAGGTATTTTTTGTCGGTGTTAAGCGAAGCGCTTCCGAAAATGCAATCGAACGACATATTCATATAACACGCTTCTTTTTCTTCGAAGTCGTAGAGCATGTTGTCGTTGGTGTAAGTGAAAGTTACTTCTTCTTTATCAACTTCGTCGTAAAGCCCCACGAAATTATCGTCGGAGCCGCCGCCCGCGTTGCAACCGGCAGCCGCAAGCGCGCCGAACGAACATATTAAAGCCGTAATTAAAGCTAATAATTTTTTCATAATTCACCTCTCGCGGTCATTTTAACGTTATCTAAATAAATATCGAAGTTTTCAAGCGTATTAAGCGGCGAAAACGCGAACGTTACGCTCTGCAGGTCGCTTAAATCGAAGTCGCCCAAATTTACGAATTGAAGCGAAATTTTGCTCCATTGCCCGGGGCGGGCAACAGCCGAAACGAGCGTTACCGCCTTGTTTTTCGATTTTAACGTTACGAAAACTTCAATCGCTTTATCCTGCGGGTTATACACTTCGAAATCGATAAACGCAAATCTTTCCGAATCCGAGATAACCCCGTTTTGGGCGGATAAGGTAACCGAGTTTTTATAAGACTTCGACGTGCCTTTAACGCATGAAATTTTAAGCGCCGAATTGTTTTTTGCAAATTCCTGCGAGAGCGAAACCGAAGTGTCCGCTATATCGTCGTATTCGCTTTCGTCGGAGCAGACGATGCCGCCTATAACGCTTTCGGATTCGAACGAGTTAACGAGAACGCTTAATCCGCCGACGAAAATCTTTTTGGTTATATTTTCGTTTCCGCATTTAAGCGAGACGTTCGCATACCCTGCGGGGAAGAACGAAGCCGTAAATAAATTGCCTTCGCCGCTTTTTGCCGCGGTAGCCGAAACGTTGTTTACTTTAACTTCGGAAACGTTGTCGCCGCCGTAAACGTTGGCGGTTATTTTGCCGTTAAGCGACGAGCGGTCGAAAGTTACCAAAACGCCCTTTTGTGCAAGCGAGATAAGTTCGGCAACAGTTTCGCGCGCTACGGCGAACGCGTCGATGTTGTTGTGAATAATGGTGCCCTGATAAATAAGGTCGTATAACTTCGACATGTTTTCGTTAAAGTCATAATCGAAAACGTCGTATTTATCGGCGAGATCTTCGCTTAAATTTTTAAGTTTGTATAAATATTCGTAATCTTCGAGCCCGTCGCGTATGGCTTCTAAACGAATAGACGCGATTGCGGTATCAAGCCCGTAGCGCGAACCCGGGTAAATGATATATCCGTCGCCGACGGCACCCGGGAAAGCAAGCGCATCGGTCCATACGTCGCGGTAGGTATACGAACCGCTGTAAACCGACCAGATGTTAACCGCCCAATAGTGGTTGCCCTGAATACCGTAATCCATCATCATCCAGTTCAAAGCGCGCGCGCTTAAAAGGTTGTCGTCAATGTGATATGCGGGATAGGGGTTTGTGGGCTGTATGCAACCATACCACCACGAACCGTCGCCCTGTTCGGTGGCTTGCTCCAAGCGATAGCGGTTGGCTTCGCTGTCATACCAGTCGTAAACGCCGCACCACGAATCGACGCCGTAATCGTCGCCGGCAACGTGGCGGTCGAGCGTTTCTTTATAGTTGGTCGTGCAGGCGTTGGGAATTTGTAAAAGAGCCGATTTTACTTTTTCTTTCGCGCCTTCGGGGAAAAGCGCGGTATCGGCGGCGAGTTCTTGTTTTAAACGCACAAACTTTTGGTGAACAAAGCGCACGTTTTCATATTTGCCCGCGGTGGGTTCGTCGAGTGCGTTGAACGAAAGTTTGAATTTTTTAACGTAGTTGTTTTCATCCGAACTTGCGCGGATAACTTCGGTCAAAAAGTATTTAAGCCCGTCGTAATCGAACGAAGTGAAGTTTTTGCCGTTTACCTGTTCGGTTATATAAACAAATGGCAAATCGATGGTGTTTACCCGTTCGTCTTTTGCAAAGTTAATGTGTTTTTCGATAAGTTCTTTGGTGTTATACTGTCCTATTCTGCCTATCGAAGTGTTTACGCGATAATCGAGCATAAAATCGATATAATTATCGATGAGTTCGTCGGTAACGTTATCGCATTGATACATAAATTGGTCATACCACAAAAAGAATGACGTGCGCGAATGGCTTTCGGTAGGAATTGCGAAATCGTAAACCGTAACGTTAAGTTTGCTGGTTCTCGTTTGCCCGTTGAGTTTAATCGTTACGTCTGCCGAATAATTGCCGGCAGGCGTGTTTTCGGGTGCATAAACCGTGAATAAAAACGTTTGGTTCTGCCCCGCTTTAATTCTGTCTTCTTTTGCCTGCTTAACGCTATCGTAAGGAACGAGCGCGTCGGGATAATACCCCGCGCGGAACACGGTGGTTACGGTTGAAACGTTAATATATTTTTCAACGAATACCGAAACGTTCTCTTTCGAAATGGTATGCCCGTTGTCGCCCGTTAAATCGCTTATCGAAATTTCGTAATTTTTAACGTTGGTTTTGGGTGTTACGGTAAGTTGCGCGCTTTCTTTTTCGTTAGCCGCAAGCGAAACGTTCATGTTTTCGCCGTAATCTGAAACCGGCGAATCGTCGAGCATATATTTTACGGTAGAAGGCGCGCTCCATAAAGTAGCGTTCACATCGGAATTTTGTCCGCCGGCGGTTCCGCACGCGCCCATAAAAAGCAATGCGCAAACCGATACGGCGACTACCGTTTTCTTTGCCGATTTAAGTCGTTCCTTTAAATTTTTAAACATTTTTTAATCTCCGTTTTATAGCCCGGGCGGAATAATCCGCCCGAACCGTAAAATGTTATTTTGTTTTGTTTATTATCGGTTGTTAATTACGTTCTATCTTCAAGTTTTGCAAAGCAAACGTTGTCGATGTATAAAGTTGCGGACTCTTGAGCAAGCTCGATTTCGGTGCCTACTCTAAAATATAATTCCTGAAGCCCGTTAGCCAGATTGAATTTTTCGTTGGTCGAAGCCAAGTCGTAACGAACGTCTATGGTTACATAGTTCCAACCTGCTTCCAACGCGATGGGTTTTGACTGAAGCGAAGCCCAGGTATCGCCCACACCGGTAGTTATATAAGTGTAAAGATAGGTTGCGGTTTCGGAATACATCCAAAAAGTAATGCCGTTTGCTCCGTCAACTTTTGTTTTTTGAAGCGCCGAACTGTCCCAAGAGAAACCTGCAGAATAGTTGCTCCACGCCAAAACGGTTACGAGTTTTGCCGATTGACTGCCGTTTTTAACATATTGAGAATCGGTATTAACGGTTACCTGCCCGAACGTTCCTTTCGCAACGTCGGGCGTAGCGCCGTCTATCAATTCGAACGAAAGGAATTCTTCGGTGTCGTAAACGAAATTCTTGAAGCACACGCTGTCGATATATAAGGTTGCGGTAATATTTCCGCTCATATCGGCGCCGTTTGCGTCGCTACCCAAACGGAAGAACAATTCGGCTATACCGTCAGCGATTTTTACGCCGCTCGAAGCCATATCCGAATTCATGTTTATTTCTACATAATTCCAGCCTGTTTTAAGTTCGATGGCTTTCGACGTTTTCGCACCCGAGTAGGCAGATCCCGAACCCGTAGAAATATTTGCGTAGAGATATGCGTTTATATCCGAATGTACCCAGAAAGCGATACCGTTGGCGCCTTCGATGTCGGGCTTATATTTTGCCGACCAATCGACGAATCCTGCCTGATGCGTTCCCGCAGGCGTATTGTTGATGCCGAAAACAAGTTTTGCCGATTGGCCGCCCGATTTTACATATACCGCATCGGTGTTTGCGATTACGGTGCCGTAAACGCCGTTTGCTATTTCGGGAACCGAGCCGTTAACATCTTCGAACGACATGAATTCGCCCGGAACGGTAGCAAGAATCCGGAAACTTTCTTCTTGCGTAGGTTTGCCCTCTTTTTCGGCTTTATAGGTCAAGGTGTAATAGCCGCCGAGAGTTAAATCGAAACTGTCGCCTGCGTTAACGATAGTCTGTTCGCCGTTAGGAGCGGTTACGGCAACGGTTAAGGTTACTCCCTCTTCTACGAGCATACGCGGAGCGGTTGCAACGGCGGTGCCGCCAATGGTTCCGGTTGCTTCGGGTTTGCTGTCGAATACGAAGTAAAGCCCGTCGGGTATTTCAAGGTTTGCAAAGTAAACGCTGTCGATATACAAAGTTGCGGGAGTTTTACCCACAGCGTTTGCGTCACCCGTTCTGAAGTATAATTCCTGAAGTCCGTTATTAAAATCCAATCCGAGTGCGTCGAAAGAATAACGCACGTCGAGAGTCACGAAGTTCCAACCAACGCTTAACGCTATGGGTTTAGAAGTTTTGCATACCCATGTGTTATTAGCCGAAACACCGGTGGTAACGGTAGCGTAGAGATGAAGTTCTTTTTCGGAATACATCCAGAAAGTAAGGGCGTTTGCGTTTTCGACGGTGGGCATCTGAAGCGCTCCCCCGTCCCAAGCAAAACCTGCGGTGCAGTTGCCCCAATCGTTTAAAACGGTTTCGAGTTTAGCCGATTGTTTTCCTACTTTTACGTATCGAGAATCGGTGTTGGCGGTTACGTTGCCGTATACGCCTTTTCCTATATCGGGCGTGGCGCCGTTTATGGTTTCAAACGAAAGGAATTCGGCGGGATCGGTTGCAAGAACCTGGAAACTAACCTCTTGCGTAGGTTTGCCCTCTTTTTCGGCTTTATAGGTCAAGGTGTAATAGCCGCCGAGAGTTAAATCGAAACTGTCGCCTGCGTTAACGATAGTCTGTTCGCCGTTAGGAGCGGTTACGGCAACGGTTAAGGTTACTCCCTCTTCTACGAGCATACGCGGAGCGGTTGCAACGGCGGTGCCGCCAATGGTTCCGGTTGCTTCGGGTTTTTTATCGAAAGTAAAGTATACTCCGTCGGGAATTTCGAATTTTCTTATCCTTACTTCGTCAACGTAAACAGAAAGAGCATTGTCGTAAATATAGTCGGTATAGTTACCGCCGTTTACGCTGTCCCAATCGGTATAGGCGCCTTTTTTAACTCTGTAGAAACATAATTCGCTTATGCCGTTTTTAATATCGAGCGCGCCTGATACCGTTCCGTCGGCTGCGGTTTTTTCGCCGGCATCGTAAACCTGATAATCGAAGTTGATATTAACTTCGTTCCAACCTTCTCCAAGTTTAATTACATGCGAAATTCTTGCGCCGGAATACCCCTTGCCGGTTGCTCCGGTCGCTATTGCGGCAACAATATAAGCTTCTTTTTTGGCACAATAAATCCACATCGAAATGCCGTTGGCACCTTCTACGTTTGCATTTCTTATCTGATTATCCCAATAACAGAACCCTGCGCCGAAAGTATTGGCGTTAGGTCTTTGCGGTCCGAATATAAGTTTTGCCGAATATTTGCCCGAATGAACATATGCGGGATCGGAATTAAGTTCTTCGTTGCCGAGTTTCATTCCAAGAGGGGGAACGTTGAAGTCGGGGTTGTCGCCATTAACTTGTTCGAACGAAACGATCTCGTCTTTGCCGATTGCAACAACGCTTATTACGCGGGTTAAACTGAAAGATTTATCTTCGTTTTCGGCGGTATAAGTAATATCGGTAACGCCGCTTGCCGCGGTTATTTTATCGCCTTGCGCAACCGCTTGTTCTTCTTGATATTGCCCCGAAATTTTTACGCTTACGGTTACGCCCGCGGTTTCGTGCGATAACGAAGCGGAAGGAATAGTGATTTCATCGCCTTCGGTCGCAGAGAAATCGGCTGCCGAAATCATAAGGTCGAGCGCGGTTATTTTAACGGTTTTTTCAATAATTTCTTTTTCTTCTTCGCCTACCGACAAAACGTATTTAAGAACTGCGTCGGAAACATTTAAGAATTTTACCCTGGCGCCCATGGCAACTTCGTTAATTTCATCGCCTTGCGCTAAGGTAACTTTTACCGCCGCGTTTTCGATTCCGTAAACTTTGGCTTCGGCAATTTCGTATTCGGCAAGTTGGAAAACTTTGGATACGAACGCTTTTTCGTTAAGATACAGACCTTTTACGGTTATCTTATACGAAGCGTTTGCAGAGTTTCCTTCTTCGTCGGTAACTTGATAACTAACGTTATATTCGCCCGCGCGTTCGAAGGTGCAAGCGTTTTCGGTCATCTCTAACGCCGTGCCGTCGAGCGTTACCGAAACTATCGATTTAACAAGATTTTCGGCTTGCGTTTTGTTATCGGCAGCAACTATTTCTGCAAGGTCGCCTGCAAAGTTATATTCGCCTTTTTCAACCGTTTTATCCGCGATTTTCGTTGTTATAACGGGGTCGGTCGCGTCTTTTGTAACGGTTAAGGTATAAGTTTTTTCTTTGGTTTCGCCTTTTGCGGTTACTTTAACCTTAACGGTGTAAGTTCCTGCGGCTGCGGGCGTAAATTCGCCGCCTTCGCTTACTTCAACTTGGGTAGTGCCGAAAACGACTTCGTAAACGACTTCGTAATCGTCAGTCCCTTCGACGTTTAAAGCAATGCTTACTTCGTCGTTTTCTTCGCACGCTACGGGAAGATCGGCGCCGAACGACCATTCCGTTTTGCCGCCGGTATCGGTCTGCGTACCGCATGCAACGCCCGTAAGCGCGCATACGAGTAGGGCAAAGCATAACACTAATGCCGCAAGTTTTGTCTTTTTCATCATTAAATCCTCGCTTATTGATTTTTATTTATTTGCAAAAGTTTTTGCTTTTCGGTCTGTTCGCGGTATTCTTTGGGCGAAACACCCTTATAACGCTTAAAACTTCCGCTAAAATGCGCATAATTGTTAAAACCGCAATCAATCGCGATCGTTTTGAACGACATAGAAGTATGCGTTATGCAGTTTTCTGCAACTTCAAGCCGATAAATCAATATATATTCTTGCGTAGAAACGCCGAATTCCCTTATGAACATTCTATACAAAGTGCTTCGCTCGAAACCGAACTTCTCGCATATTTCGGTTATCGAAAGGTCGCGGTAATAGTTGCGGTGAATATATTCGACCACTTTGTTTAAGTTGTCGCTGTATTTCGCTTCGCTTTTACGCTTGAAAGTGGATATTTTCGAAGCGAAACAAGATAAAAATTCGTAAGTTTTGGCAACCGTGTATAAGTCGGGCGCGTTGGTTTCGGGGCGCGAAAGCATGTCGGCTATTATCGCGCGCAATTCGTCTACCCCCGTAAGCGGCAGAACGTAGTTGAATTCGTCGAACCCGTAGCGAAAGAAAAATTCTTCGGCAGAATTACCTTCGACGCCAAGCCAAATATACGACCATATGTTGTTTTTATCCGAATAATAATCGATAAGTTCGCCGGGGCGAATTAAAAACGCGTTGCCCGGCAAAACCTGATATTGCTTGTTTTTTACGCGCACAAACCCCTTACCTTCGAGCACTATGTGCAAAACGTAACTGTCTTTTATCGTAGGCGCGTGAGCGGTTTCTTTGCTCCACCTGTGATAGCCGTATTGTGTAAGTTTGAAGTCGTCGCGCTCGTATTTGTTGAAAAAACGATATTGAAACCTGCGTTCGTCAAAACCTTCCATTCGCGTTCCTTTTTAAGGTGCCGTCGCACTTATAGTTGTACTTATATTTATTCAGCCGAATCTATCGCTTTTTATTCCTTTTCTGCTTAGTCGGCGGCTTTTATAACGAGAGATACGCCGCTGCCCGATTTGCCTTTTTTCAGATAAATTCCGCCGCTTCGGTCACTTTCCCAATGCGGGCACAGCAAATCGCCTATCTTTATCCCCGCTTTTTCAAGCGTTTTTCCGTGTAGTTTCAACCCGCAACCTTCTATTTCGTAAAGAGTATCGGGGTTAAGCCCCTTAACGCTGACGTTTATGCTTTCTACGCGCGGCTTCGAGCAAGTCTGAATAAACGTAAGCAGCGCCGATTTTTTATCCGGCATAACGTTCAGGCATGCGTAATAATGTTCGTTGTCGGTTTCAAGTCTGTATAAATCGCCGTCGTTTATATAAGTTGCGGCCTTTTTGCGCTCGCTTAAAAGCGCGCGATATTCGCTTATTTGCTCGTCTGATAAAACGGTTAAATCGAACTCATACCCTATTCCGCCGAACCGCGAAACCAAAAACCTGAATTCCGCGTCCGAACGCTTGCCCGTATACCCTTCGTCTTTCGAGATATGATAACTCATAACCCCCATCGGATAGGCAAGGCTCGCGCCGTAATGAATGGCTGCCCTGCCGTAAGGGTCGGTGTTATCCGAAATCCATATAAGCGGCTGATAATAAAGCATTCCCAAATCGAATCTTCCGCCGCCGCCCGCGCAGCCTTCTATCCACACGTTCGGAAACTTTTTGGTTATTCTTTCAAAAACTTCGTAAAGCCCCAAAACGTATCTGTGCCACACTTCGCCTTGGTTTTTCGTGTATTTGCTGCCCGCTTCCGAGATATATCTGTTCGCGTCCCATTTTAAATAAGTTACGGGATAATGCGATAAAAAGCCTGTCACAAGGTCGGTTATATAATCGACGACCGCCGGGTTTGTAAGGTCTAAAACGTATTGATTGCGGCTTAAACTGCCTTCGTTGCCGTTGTTTAAAACCCAATCGGGATGAGTTTTATAAAGCGCGCTGTTTTCGCTTATCATTTCCGGCTCGAACCAAATCCCGAAATTAAGGTTTAATTCGTTGAGTTTGTTAACGCAGGCTTCGATGCCGCCCGCAAATTTTTCTTTGCACAAAACCCAGTCGCCAAGCCCGCTTTTGTCGTCGCTTCGAAACCAGCCGTCGTCTAAAACTACCGTGTCCGCGCCCGCAAGCGCCGCTTTTTCGGCAAATTTAACAAACTTTTCCTGCGTTATGTTAAAACCGAAACTTTCCCAGGTGTTCGCCACGATCGGCGCGGGTTTATTGAATTGCGGCGGTAAAATCCGCTCGCGTATAAGTTTGTGAAAATTGCGGGATATTCCGCCGAACCCCTGCTCGCCGAAAGTCATTACCGCCTGCGGAGTGTAAAAACTTTCGCCTTTTTCAAGCGTCCAGTTAAAATTTTTATCGTTTATTCCGCATAAAACGCGTAAAAAGTTGCGTTCGTCGCACTCGATTACGTTTTTAAAATTTCCGCTGTATATTAAATTGAACGCGTAACATTCGCCGTAGTTTTCGGTTGCCCCGCGCGAACAAAGCGCAAAAAACGGATTCGAAGCGTGCCCCGTAAGCCCCGCGCACGAACTTATTTCGTATTTGCCTTTAAAAATATTTTGCCTTTCTACGCGAAATTCCGAACCGCAACAACCCGAATAAGTTATCGCTTCGAAATCGGGATTTTCGAAATCGAGTTGCAAACTTGCCGCTTTAACCAGCGAAATTTTGCTCTCGCCGTCGTTGTTTATGCGCGCGAATCTGCAAATAACGTCGCAATCTTCGGCTATAAAATAATAAAGGTCGGCAGAAATGCCTTTTTCTTCGTCGAAAAGGGTTATTTTTATGCCCTTTTCAAGCCCGCGTACCGCAGGCATATCATAATCCTGCGGAAGCGAATTTACAAGTTCAAATCCTTTATATTTAAGCCTGCACCCTATAAATCCGTTTTCGTCGATAACGTTAAGCGCAGGCAAGCGCCCGTCGCCCGTGTTGTCGCCCGAATATTCGTATTTCGCGCCCGCGTAAATGTATCTTAACCCGATGTTTTTATCGTAAGAACAAAACCCGAAAATCTGGTCGTTCCTTAAATAATCCAAGTTATAATCGGGAATTTTGGCGCCGTAATATACCTGTTCCAAAAAACCGCAATATTCCCTTAATATAAGCGTGGTATTTTCGGTTTCGAGCAGAAAATGTTTGTTTTTTACCTGAATTGACATAGTTAGCCGCCTTTTCCCTTTTATGCTTTAAATTGTAACAAACTTTGCTATGTAAGTCAATGTATTCATGTTGCAAAAAGTTGCAGATTTATTGCTTTTTATATTGCAATACGTGCGTTTAAGGGTTTTTTGGCGATTTTTTCGCATTAGATTATTGACAAATTTGTGATTTTGTTTTAACATATATAGACAACAAAAAAGCACAAGACTACTATATCTTGTGCTTTTTCTGTTTTGTAGCTTTTTCGTACTACAAAGATGGCTGCCCCTGACAGACTCGTAAGGAGCACAGCGACGGAATAGCGAGGCGTTGTTTATCCTTGCTTTTTTTTGCTTCCTCGCCGAGCGTCACTGACGACACTGTCGGCAGTTCCCTGTTCGGGAACTGCCAAAAAGAAAAACACACCTTTTTTTACTGTACGTCTTTCTTCGATAAGGACTCCCGCATTCTCCACACACAAGCAAATCAGTTAGCGCGAATCTGCCGCTGTATTTTCCCTGCTCCGTTATTCCTGAATCCGTCTTCTTCCTTACGTTAAAGATTTCTCTTTTTGTAATTTGCGACTGTCTGAACGTAACTTTTCAAGTTTTCTCCGAGCATTACATCGGTTCTGAAAACGTGCGTTTCCTTTTTTTCTTGCTCGTTTTTCTGCGGTTTGGGAAGCATAAAAGTAAGTTCTTTTTCGCGTTTTTGAAGTTCGCGTCTACGCTCTATTTTCACGCGCAATTCTTCGGCAAGTTCGTCATCGACATATTTGCTTTTCTTTTTGCCGTTTTCCGTCCATTGAAGATATTGCTTCGTCTTCCCGTTAATCGTCTTTTTCGAGATATACCCTATCGGCAATTCGGATATTTCTTTTTGAACTTGTAAAAGCTCGTTTTGAATTTCTTGATTATTCATAATGTACTCCAGAAAACCCTAAAAATAATTTTACACTCTTTTACAAAAAAAGTATTTTTAATATGATGTTCTTGTTTTTTCTCAACAATTTTTTCAAACAACCAATCCACACCATTATCTGGTGTATAACAAAGAATTAATTTGGTTCCTTTTTTTCAAAAAATATACTTTCCATTATTCACTCCTCAGTAATCACACTTTCTATTTCTTTTTCTAAAATGGCATACCCTTTCTTTGTATCTTTTCTTCTGTTGAATTGAATAACCGATTGTTGTATACTATCTACATTAGTAAACATCACACCAATCCTCGCCTCGTTTAATAATAGCGCATTTATATATTCAATGTCCGGCGCATAGATTTTCCTAACTTTATAGATATATTGATCTTCCGAACTTAAAAATTGTCTGCTGATTTTATATTTGTTCTTCGGCGGCATGATCATATCCCCTTTTATTTGAGATATTCTCCGCATTGGTTCCGTCAATGAATTCCCTTGGAGCTCGGGTTTGAACATTATGTGATTCAGAAGCAAAACCCGGTTATTCGAAATCGGGTATATACAATGCATATGAAGATTCACCCCACTCCTAACAGGGAATATTTCTAAAGTAGGATAAACATCCGTCAATAAAAATTCACCACCGCGAGCTTCTATGATTGTCATATAAAATCCTATTATATCATTCATAAAATCTGTTTTAATAATAGGATCTATCTCTTCACTTTCCTTAACATCTTTAAATGTTCTGCATTTAGACAAGATCTCTATTTCTCTTTTCCATAGATCTTCAAAATTTCCTTTTGCGTACTTTTCAAGCAAAGTTTTCGTGCTTTCATTAAACTTGCAATTTTTATATTGATCTTTTCTTAAATCAGAGCGAAACGACAATAATGAAAGAAAAATCCTTAACGCCTCCAATTCTGAACGCGTGATAATAATCTCATTATCTTTTAAAAATTTTTGTCGGATTAAAGTTGCTATTTCTCCTTCAAAAATAGCCAACGAAGACTCAATTGATGTCGGTTTGTCTTTATGATTTACTTCATCCCTATACATATCAAAATTCATAAATATACTTCTAGGATTACGTTTTTCCAAAACTTCTTTTTCTATATCCCAATAAAAAACTTGCCCTTTATTATCAAGGAAATTTTTTAAAATAAATTGCGGAATATAGTGATGTCTTTTTGCTTCTGACATTCTATTCCCCCTACGCTTTATTGTAATATCATTATAACCCCTTTCTTTAATTTTGTCAAGGGGTTATTAGGGGTTATGTTGTCGAATTATGATAACAAAACACAATTTTCCCGAATAGCATACAAGCGACTACGAATTTGTAGCCGCTTTTTACGTTATTTATCTGACAATTTTACGTCGGCAATATCAAACCAAGTAGCGTTTTTGATAACCGCTTCCGCATTACCGTCGCTTAATTGAACAAAATTGATTACGTCATCTTTCGGGAACCCGCCATACCAATAACGCCACCCCATATCATTATTCGGAATAATGCCGAGATCATCGTTTCCGAGCAGTTTATCTGCTATTTGCCCGGCGTGTCCGAGAAGAACAGGAACGCCTTTATCTTTCATCGCGTTATACATACGCACGACTTCCGTCGTCAAACAATGCGTTCCTCCGGAAAGATAAAACCAATATCCGTCGTCCCAAAACAAATACAAATGAATCATCGTATGCGTATGCCCGCAAGAGATTTCCCACATGTGCGAAGGGTTTTCTATTTCCCATTTTTCCTGCGTGCTTAACTTAAACCATTTATCGAAGTCGTCTTGCGAATTCTCGTCAAGTAAACCCATTCCGCCATCACGATCGTCGCCATGACGTTTGAACATTTCCTTAGGCGTCTTTCCTTCTAACTCCTTATAACCTGCGGCGGTATAGCAATAAGAGCAAACTTCGTAATACTTTCCGGAAGACATCCGCTCATATCGCCCCGCCGCCTTTGTCGCAAATAAGTCATTACCGTTCTTGATATGCTTAATGAGTTTATCTATCTCTTTTTCCTTTAACCCGTCCCTATCGTGTTTCTTGCTTTTCGGAACAAGCCTCCAATAGAGTGCGCGGTTGATAAGCCCTTTTCTATTTTCGTAAGGCAATCCCTTTTTAACATAATCGTTATATACGCCTTGTTGCAACATTCCGACTGTGTTAGCGACTACCTGACTCAAAAATTCAAGTATTCTGTCTAACCGAGAGTCCGGAAAGAAATCCCCTTTCATATCCGGGCTTCTGCGCACAAGCACGGCATCGTCAAGAAAAACCATGACGTAACCGTTTTCATTGATGACGCCGATTTTGAACCATACGCGTTTCCACGGAAATTCTTCTTCCATATCCTTTTGAAATTTCTCTTCGGAACAGTCTTCGGGAGTGTAATACTTATTGAATTTTATGTATTGTTTTAGCGTTCCCCTCGGCACGGAAAACCAAAACTCCCAACGCTTGTCGGGATAAGTCGGTTTTATTTTTTCTATTTCGCCGAGCAAATTATTCATTGACCGCACTCCGGACTCCGTCAAGGCTATGTCGTTTTGATTTAATTTATTCGAGCGATAATTATGCTTATATGAATCGACTTCAGAAGCCGTCATTCTTATTTGTTTGTTCATTTTTGCCTCTTTTATATATTTTCATCTTCAAGGACGATACAATTTACCTTTCCGGAAAATGCAGTGCAGCCGTCAATCGCAATAATGCCATCCGCATAGAACGGTGAAAAATCGCTATCTTTTCCAAACTCGCTACATGCTCCTTCAAGCCGACAATGTCCCCATGAACAATGCCAATGTCCACAGATAATCGTTTTATTTTGCTCCGCCACCCCATAAGAATACGCAAGCATACCGTTTATCCACCGCGCTTCTTTCCAACCCGATTCGCCGACTTCCCGCCAATCTTCGATAGGCGAATAATAATTTGCAGACCAGCCGTGACGATTGTTGCAAGGTATCCATCCGTGAACGAACACATATTTCTTCGTTTCGTAATAGTTTAGCATTTTCGGAATAATTTCCGTTATATACGGCGTTGCGCATAACTTGTTTATAATATCCCTGTAGTCATCCGTAAAAATATCCGTTCCCGTTAAATCGGTAACTGTTTTAACCGTGCCGTTACTCCAGTGGTGCGTATACTCTATTCCGTGTCCGAACAACTGCTTTGCGTCGCGAATCAAATCTAAAATTAAATCTTCGTGATTTCCGCGCACCAAAATAACATCATCGTTCTTTAGAAGCTCGCAGATAAAATTTTACATTTTCACCGATTCCGATCCCCTGTCGAACAAATCGCCGCAAACAATCAATTTATGCGGAGATTTATCCTCAAAAAAACCTTTCTCGGACAAAGCCTGCATTGTTTCACTGTAAAAACTATGCACGTCAGAAATTACATAATATCTCATTTCTTATCGATCCTCTGCTCTTTTGTTTTCAGGATTTCGTCTAACGTAACCGGCGCATAATTCCAATACATACAACCGACGTTATAAATCTGTAAATCATACCCCTTTTCGTTTAATGTTTTTGCGATAAGAAATTCTTCCGTTGCCTCCGCCGTAAAATGCGAATGCCCGTGCAAATGAATAGCATTATATCTATGTCCGTTGTAAAACGGAATAAAATAATGGCTTAAAATACACCGACGCACCGTGCCGTCGTCAAGCGTAACGCTAATATCGTCATAATCTTTTATTCCTGCAAGTGCTTTCTTTGCCGCCGCATTATGTAAAAACCGATCATGGTTGCCCTTTATTAAAACAATCTGTCCGTTCAAGCGTTTTATAATCTGAACCGCTTCATTTGTTGCGGTTTTCCATATCAAATCACCTAAAACGTAGACAAGATCTCCTTTGGCTACCTTGTCATTCCAACGCTTTATAAGTTCATCGTCCATTTCTTCCACCGTTTCAAACGGTCTGTTGTCAAACCTTAAAACGTTTTCATGCCCGAAATGCAAATCGCTCGTAAAAAATATCTTTTGTTTTTCCATTATCCGTCTCCGAAAATTTCGTCGCAAAACGATTGTAGTTCTATTTTATCTTTCATATTCAAATCGGCACACGCCGACAACTTGTCCGCATAACGCTTCTCAAGAATGTATAGCCGCGACGAAGTAGTCTTTATATCATCATTATATCGAATCATTTCGGGGAAGCCCCAAAACATAACTCCTACTTTATCCGAATGTCGGAAAGTTTCGGCAAGCGCATATTCTAAAGACTCAAACTCGGGTTTTATCGCTCGGATATAATCCTTTCCGTCCTTAATTACTATCTGCCGAAACGTAGCGACTTTTGCCCTCATGTAATACGGATAGTGCCAGATATTAACGTGTTTCCACTTATAGTTTTTCTCATAATGCTCACTTTTGCCTATCAGTCTCACCGGCGTTAAAAATCGACTTCTGCCATACACAATCGAATGCTCGCAAGTCTTGTTTCCCGACTTAAACTCCGTAAGAGCCGCATAAAGCCCGTCAACGTCATTGTCTATCGATTTATTGTTTTTAATCGCTATTATCATGCCCTCGATTTCTTCCTGCGTTCCGTAATAGTCTTTCCATCCGGACGAAAAGCCGGGACGAGCATAGTCTGTAAGCCGAAGCCTGTAAAACTGTCTATTGCTCATTATTCTTAAACCATCTTTGCAAAAACGGCGTGTTTTTAGGATCGGCACAGAAACACAAGAAATCTCGCGTTACCTCTTCAATCGTCGTGCCGTTTTCTTTACAAATCTTTTGCACTCCGTCATAAAGTTCCTGTTCTACTTCAAATATCACCTCTACTTCTTTTGCCATAGAAACTCCCATATTTACTAATAGTCTCGCCAAAATTATAGCATAAAAAAAGACCTATTTTCGTCCCACTCAAAAACGTTTCAACTTTTAGAAAAATATTTCAATTTTCTGTTTTTGTTGCAACTTTTTGAAAAATGTTTCAACTCGAAACCAACCACAGGTCAACTTTTAAACTACCGGTTTATTGTAATTCAATCACTTTTAGTATACTTTATTTACTGTTCCGCTTCGTAAAAGCATTTTCCCGCAGGATCTCCCGCAGTGCCTTTACCATATCGATGATAATCCTGCTCTCATACAATGTACACTCTTTAATTTGCTCGGCAAATTCGTTTTCGCACACGTTTTCATGCGTGTTTATACAGTCCGCCAAAATGTAATCTGCCGAAACGTCCAACGCATTTGCTATATCGACGAGCGTTTCAAGGCTCATGCACTTCAACCCCGTTTCCATATAACTTATGTAACTCGTCGATTTCTCTACCGCTTCAGCCAAATCTGCCTGCGATAAATGCTTCTTTTTCCGTGCCTCTTTCACTCTTTGCCCGATAGTGTAATAGTTAATCATGAATAAACCTCCAAAAAAATATTCATGATTATTATAGCCGTTGCACTATATTTTCGGCAATCGGCTGTTGTGTTTATAGCCAATAGACGATAAAATAGTCGCAAGAATAAAAATAGGAGGCAGAATATGGACGACGGAAATTCGTTAAAACTAAAAGAAATCGGCAATCGTATTCGCGCCGCCAGAGTCGAACAACACATGAGCCAAGACGCATTAGCGTTCGAGGCGGATTTAAGCCTTAGCACAATGAGCGACATCGAACTCGGCAAGTCTAACCTTCGCGTCGTTACTTTAATAAAAATTATCGAAGCGTTAAAGATTTCCGCAGATACAATCCTGCGCCCGGATGTCCCGAATGTGAACGGTATTTACCAATCGGAGTTTAGCGACCTGCTGTCCGATTGCTCTCCCGCCGAGATGGAATCTATTATAAGACTCGTTTCCGACGTCAAAAAAACTTTCCACTCAAACAAACTATAACCCACACAACATCACTTAATCAGGTTGCCGAATCGCCATTACTCGGCAACTTTTTTTATTTTTCTTATGTTTTTATAAACCGACGGTCAACGACTTGACTGCCGGTTTATTTCTTTTTACGCGAAAAGACATTATAATTGATTGCGGAACAACAAGCATAGGGAGAGACTATGGAAGAATTAAATGTATTCGATAAACTCACGGCTATCGCAACGCCGACACAACTTACTTTGTTCGGCGACTCCGATCGTTCAAGAGCAATCGCTGAACATAAAGCATGGCTGCAAAGCATCCGACACGAACGCCCGAATACCGAATCGAACTATAAAATAGGTATTTATATTCGCTATTTTAATCAGACAAAATACGAAGATTATCTCTCATATCACAAAAAACAGTTTAACGACACCATCGCCCTTTGCCCGAAATGGGAACTTGTCGATTTTTATATAGATGAGGGTGCGACAGCTCCGCATATGGAATCTGCCAAAGAATGGAGCCGATTATTGCAAGATTGCATGAACGGCAAAGTCAATCTTATTATCACTCAAAAAATCGGTAACGTTTCGAGAGATATGCAAGAACTGACGATATGTTCGCGACTACTTGCCACACAAAATCCGCCTATCGGTATTTATTTTATATCGGAAGACATTTTTACTTTAGCCTCTTACTATACACGCGATTTGAGGGACACAAAATTCTTCCCTTCCGAGGATTGGAAGATACTTCCCGACGAAGAGCCAAAAGGACTGATTACAGATGATTGATATTGAAAAACGCGAACAAAAGGAACAGGAGAAAAAGAAAACTCGGCAAAGGATGCAAGTTAAAGTCGATCCGAATAACTACGAGTTTATTCCTGCCCAAAAAGAAACCGACTATTATGACAATGACGTCAATCAAAGAGTCGGAATCTACGTCCGCGTTTCCACCGACGACGTAAGGCAAACCACATCATTTGAATTACAAAAGAAATATTATGAGGATTTCGTTACAAAACACCCCAATTGGACGCTCGTTAAAATTTATGCCGATGAGGGCATCAGCGGCACCTCTCTCGACCACCGCGTCGGATTCAATGAAATGATTTCCGACGCAAAAAGCGGTAAACTCGATATGATTATTACAAAAAGCGTATCCCGTTTTGCCCGTAACGTTCTTATATGTATCGGCATGGTAAGAGACTTGGCTGCATTACACCACCCCGTCGGTGTATTCTTTGAATCGGAAGCCATATTTTCGCTGAACGACGATTCTCAAATGGCTTTATCTTTTTTAGCCACGATGGCAGAAGAAGAATCTCACACGCGTAGCAGAAGCATGGAAACATCACTTCGGATGCGACTCGATAACGGTATTCCCCTCACCCCTAAACTATTGGGTTACTCTCATGACGAAGACGGGCAACTCATTATCAATCCTACCGAAGCGCCGACTGTTAAATTATGCTTTTATATGTATCTCTACGGCTATTCGACTCAACAAATCGCCGATACTCTTATCGCTCTCGGTCGCAAATCTTACCTCGGGAATATCTGCTGGACGGCAAACTCTATCGTTCAGATCTTACGAAACGAAAGACATTGCGGCGACGTTCTCACAAGAAAAACCTATACACCCGACTTTCATACCCATAAAGCAAAGAAAAACTATGGCAAAAAACCGCAAAGTTTATATAAAAACCATCACGAAGCAATCGTCTCCCGCGATGATTTTATTGCCGTTCAACATATGCTTGACAATGCAAAATACGGCAACAAATCTTTTTTACCCGAACTGAAAGTAATTTCATCTGGCATACTAAAAGGTTTTGTCATAATAAATCCGCGCTGGGCGGCATTCAAAGAAATAGACTATCTTCAAGCCGCTCAAAGCATTTACGAACAACTTGCGGAAACCGATACCGAACAACCGACTCTTGTTGACGATAACCCGAAAGAAGTTCAGATAGAAGTCGCCGCCGGGGATTTCGACCTACGGGATTTTGAAATTACCCGTTCCGAATTTTTCGATTCGGTAAAACAACCTTACGTTGTTTTTGCAAATAAAAAAATTAAATTCGGTGCTACGATTACGAAGAAGTTCGCTGATAAAAATTACATTGAATTACTCGTAAATCCTAAAGAACGAAAATTCGCCATACGCCAAACGGATAAAACAAATCGGCAAAGCGTATGCTGTTCAAAATTATCCATAGGTCAACATCTTCCGCGAGAAATCCCGGCTTCCGCTTTTTTCAACACGCTATACGATCTGTTCGGGTGGAACACCGATTATAAATACCGCATTATCGGCTCTTTACTTGAAAAAAACAATGAAATTGCCTATGTTTTCAACATAGATAACTCTGAAGCCTTTTTCAAACCGTATATCTTGCCGAAGGAACAAGACGAAAACGCAAAAATCCAGCATCTCACCCCTTCGGGAAAATGCATACGTGCAATTCCACAGGAATGGACAAACAGTTTCGGCAAACAATACTATATTCACGAACAATCGATTGCCGCGTTAGCCGAACAAAGCGAAAAAGATTGGAAATTACGCATAGACGGTCAGCTTTGCGATACGGGTAACAACCTGAACGTAACCGGTTTCGACGAATTACGGACTTATATCAATCAAGAAATAAGCAGCATCACCACACAGGAGTAACAAATGAGCGATACGAATACATTGAACGATTTATTGCCCGACTCATTAAATCAAGAAGAACAACCCAACACACAACAACCGTCCCTTGCCAAAGACGATGAAATATTAGATATGAGCGGCGGCTTCGATTTTGACAACTATCAGGTCGTCAGACGAGAATTTTTTGCACATATAAAAGAACCGTCCGTAACCTTCAACGAGTGCAAATTATACGTCAACGCCGCATGTCTCTCTAAATTTCCGAATGCGTCTTACGCTCAGGTCCTGATAAACCAAAAAAAGAAAATTCTTGCCCTGCGCCCTTGCGAAGAAGGCGCAAGAGATTCTTTTATGTGGTGCAATTCTTCTAACAGTAAAAGGAAGGCAAAGTCTATCACATGCAAACTGTTTTTTGCAAAACTTGTGTCGCTTATGGATTGGAATCCGAATTACAGATATAAACTGTTGGGTAAACTTATTCACGCGAACGGCGAATACCTCATCGCGTTTGATTTAACCTCAACCGAAATTTATCGAAAAGCAAAAGTCGGCGAAGATAAAATGAAGGTTTCCCGAACGCCGGTTTACCCGTCCGATTGGCAAAACCAATTCGGTTTACCGTTTAACGAACATAAACAGTCCTTACAAATCAATATTTTCGACGGTTATGCGATTTATTCTATAAAAGAAACCGGACAAGATAACCACTCAGAGGTATCAAATGGCAACCGAACAACAGAATAATGTACTCCTTACAATCGATCCGAGAAAAAGCAGAATACGTTTACACAAAACTACCCTTCACGCTCTCGGCGATCCCAAATTCATCCAATTCCTTATAAGTCAAAAACAGCGAAATTTCGCGATACGCGCCGTAGATAAAGAATTTACCGACGCGCAACCGCTTAAGGTAAATACAAAAAATCTCTCCCCCGACGATTCATACGAAGTGTTTTCCACAATGCTTGTCAATAAGTTATGCGACGTTTTGGGCATAGTCAATATGAAAAGTTCCTACAGGCTCTCAGGTTGCATTATTCCGGAACAAAACATGGCTCTATTCTCGTTTTCGTCCTTAAGAAAAATAGACTTAAAGGAAGATTGCAATGGATAAGCTCCCTATACTCAAAATAGATCCTGAATTTAAAGACCTGATACGACCTTTAAGGCGTAAAGAATACTTGCAATTAGAAGAAAATATCCTTGACGAAGGCTGCCGAGATCCGATAATTATCTGGAACGACTATATAATCGACGGGCATAACCGCTATTCGATATGCACTAAATACTCAATTCCTTTCAATACCGTATCAAAAGATTTTTCCTCGCGTGAAGAAGTTATCGTTTGGATATGTAAAAATCAACTCGGCAGACGAAATATTACGGAAGAAACGCGAAAATACCTAATCGGGCGGCAATACGAATCCGAAAAAATCATCGACAGCAAAAAGAACATACACGGTAAAAATCAACACTCGTTACAATCTAAACAAGACGAAACCGACGAGGATTATATTATTGATTCCGAACCCGAACAGTCAATACAACGTTCAAAAAACAAAACTGCACATATTATAGGAGCCGAAAATAATATCACCCATGCAACCGTCCAAAAATACGCTTATTTTTCTCGCGCTCTTGACCATATTGCGGAGCAATGCCCGGAGTTAAAAACAAAAATTCTATCCGGTAGATATAAAATCTCACACAAAAACGTCCTTGCACTCGAACAATTAAGCCCGAAGGAACTAACGCAACTTAATGTTCGCTTAGACCGCGGAAATCATCCGTTCGTGCAATATTGCACCACCCGCTCGATCATCGAGAACGAGCCTAAAGAAGAAACCAAGCCGCATCAGCCGTCTGTAAAAGATATGCCGGAGCATAATCCGGACGCCCCTGTCATTCAACTTTGCCTTACCGTTCCGTCATGGATTACTTCCATACAAAAAGCCACGGAGTCTGCCACCATCGCAAACGCATCAGACAAAGCGAAGCAGCAACTACTCGAAATTTTAGACAAGCTGAAAGCGGCTATTGATACCGTTACCGATCTTATTAAGGAGGATTAAACATGCCCGATTACAGTGAATTCGTTCCGAACGTTCACTTTGAACAAATTCCTATTAAAGACCTTGTATCAAATCAGGATTATCAAAGAAATCTATCCCTCGGGCATATAAACCGTGCCGCAGAAAATTTTGACTTATATCAAATCAATCCCGTAAAAGTCAGCCGTCGCGACGGCGTAAATTACGTTTTTAATGGTCAGCACACTATAGAAATCGTAGCCTTGGTATCCGGTTCGCGTGAAACTCCCGTTTGGTGCATGATTTACGACGACTTATCCTATACCGCCGAAGCAAATATCTTTGCAAACCAGCAAAAATTTGTAAAGCCGCTCCAACCTTATGAAGTGTTCAATGCCAACGTCGAAGCCGGAAACGACACCCAGCTTATTATTAAAAGTTTAGTAGAATCATACGGCTTAACAATAGGAAACAAGAAAGGTCCGGGGATTATTTGCGCCGTATCGACATTGGAAAATATATATACGAATTACGGAATGCAAACATTAAATCGAACCTTACGCTTGATTATAGGCGCATGGGAAGGCGACCTTCATTCTTTTTCTGCAAACATTCTTAACGCCGTCGCAAAACTTGTTTCCATCTTCGGCGACGGTCTTAACGATGATATTTTTAAGGAAAAACTCGGAGCCGTTTCAGTAAAACAACTCACCCGCGTCGCAAAAGAACGAAAGTCTGGTTGCATGGGGTTTGCCGAAACCATGATTATAGAATACAACGGCAAGAAAAAGTCTCGCGCCAACCGTCTGTCTATGGGCAGACTTTATTCTAAAGGTTACTCGGGCGACATCGGCGAAGATGACGAAGATGATTCTTTACAAGATGAATCCGAGTCCGAATACTCTGTCATTGAGTAGAAAGAGGCTTGCCCTAAATTATTGGGCAAACCTCTTTTTCGCTAAACAACTCTTATCTATACCCGTTTTTCCTGCACACTTCTGCTACCGACTCGGCAAACAGCGATCTTGAATGCTTCTCCGGATTATCATTAACATTCTTTTTGTATATATAATAATCCAATAACTCCCCCCAAAGGTTATTACTCTTTAGCCATGAAATTTTAGAAGGTAAAAGTTCAAATCCTCCCCCTCTATATTCCCATGTGTAATTCTGCTTGTCCTTGTTAAATCTAATGTATTGCTGCCTACCGTCATTACAATCGTAAACTATCGCAATATCACAACTATGTATTATTTTAGATTGCAAAACACTTTTCTTTTTTATAGTCAAAACGCTCGTCGAATCCTCACAATAATCGTAACCATACTCTCGCACAAATCTATTAAATGCTTCACGAATAGATGTCCTGATCTCTTTAGGCGAATACTGCTCGTCATCATCATTCACAACGATATTAACATCAAAATCAAAGCCTACATTAGATTTTCTATCGTATGTAATCATGTTACGGCTCGAACTACCCACAAAATAATATTGAAAAGTAAAGTCGTCCCTAACATAATCTTGCACCCGATGTATTAGATCTATCAATTCAGCTTTAATCGGTGCCGCTTCCCTCTTTGACACATAACAAAAATCATGCATAAAACATCTCCTCTTATCCCATACCTGCCAAATAGCGGTTATTCCGCTAAATCGTATTATTATATCCGATAAAATATATTATGTCAATGGTTTTATGCCGCCAAAACGCGCTTTTTTCTAAAAATATGCTTATTTATTCTAACCCGGTCGAATTCGACCAGTTTAACCGTTTCGATTTCGATACGGTTACAAAGCCTCTTCAAGCAACATGCCGTTCTTTAATTCTATAACGATTGTATGGTCTTTTTTTATCCGCACTTCCTGAATTATTCGTCTTAATTTGTTATCCGTTATTTCGGAACAATCGGCATTATAAAGAGAGAGTTCCTTGCTAAACCTACTCAGCTCTTCGTTTCTCGTCTTAGCAGTAGTCATTTTCTCTTCTATAATTGATTTTTCGTTTCGCAAAGCCACAATTCTTTGAGATAGTTCGATTATTTCTTCCCTTATCCGTTCCTTATTCCCTTGCGTCGTAACTTCAATCATTGCGGCGTCTTCCATTTGCTTATTCAGCTCGTTTATGCTTCTTTCGATATTGCATAAATCATCCGTATAATCATTGCCACCGAATTGCTTTGATAACTCCGACAGAACAATGTCAAGCGCTCCGCTGTTATTCTGAATATACCCGTTTATCGACCTATAGACCGCTTTATGTATCAATTCATCACCAACAGATATAGACTCGCACGCTTTCCCTCCATGCTCGATTCGCGTAATACAACGCCACACGATTTTTTTCTTACCGCCGGAAATCCACATACAACGTCTGTAACGATTTCCACACGAATCACATACAAGTAAATCCGAAAAGGGATATTTCCCGCTAAACTTACCCTTTGCCGTAATCGTTTTATCCGACACACGCGGTCTGCTACGGCGCTTTGCCATTTCCGACTGAACTTGCTTGAACGTATCCCGATCTATTATCGCCGGGTGATTGTTTGAAACAAGATATTTCGGCATCTCTCCGCGATTTTTTCTTGCCTTTTTTGTAATACAATTCTCTATATACGTTTTTTGCAATAACATGTCGCCGACGTATCTTTCGTTCGTTAAAATATTACGAATAGCATTTCGACTCCAAATATCATTGCCCGTCGCTGTTTTTATCGGCGCGGAATCGAGATATTCCTTGATTTGATCCACGCTGTTCCCGTCTAAATACATATCGAAGACGTCTTTTACATACTTAGCTTCCTCGGGGACTATTTCCGGCTGACCGTCTTTGCCTTTTCTATAGCCTATAAGATTATATCTGAACTTAAACGTTCCTGATTGCATTCTCCGCTGTATTCCCCAACGAACGTTCGCACTGATATTTTCACTTTCTGCTTGAGCTAAAACGCTATAAATACCTAATGCCAACTCGCTTTCGGATTTTAAGGAATCAAGACATTGCTCTTCAAAATACACACCGATTCCAAGTGCTTTCAGTTTACGAACATACTTGAGCGCGTCTACCGTATTTCTTGCAAAACGAGCAACAGATTTCGTTATGATATAATCGATTTTACCCTTTTCGCAATCTTTAATCATGCGAAGAAAATCGTCCCTTTTCGCCGCTTGGGTTCCGCTTAAACCTTCATCGGCATAAATTCCTGCAAAACGCCACTTCGGATTTTTTGCGATAGCGTCCGTATAATAGGCAACCTGTGCCTTATAACTTTCAAGTTGATCGGAACTATCCGTTGACACACGACAATATGCCGCTGTACGGAGTATCGAAAGTTCTGCGTTCGCCGCTTTCTTTTTCGGATCCGCTTCTATTCGCGTTATAATCTTTTTTGCCGCATTCACTGAACTTTTCACCTCCCATATCGCTTGAAACAACGCTTCCGTTCATAAATGTAACGGTTATGCTTCCGTTTTGCTCTATTTGCAATTTTGAAACATACTCGTTCAAAAAATTTTCGCTTACAAGACCGGGAGTGCTCTCTGTTTCTTCTTTTATCGCACTGAGCAATTGTTCCTTACTTGTATCATCCACCTGTTCTTTACAATGACTGTATTTTAACTTTGCTAACTTAAAAATAAGATTTTTTCCTTTGTTAAAATCGGGTTCGGGCGAATCCATAATCTTACGGAGTTCGTTTCTGCATTGTATTTCCTCAAAATTATACGAACTGCTTTTACCTGAATTTCGATTATCCAAAAGCGACGAATCGTCTTTTATTGCTGTAAATATTTTTCCAAACTCGGCAAAAATCAATGCATCATCTACATAGACGTCATTTTTACAGCCGTTTCCGCATATCCACTTTTCTCTCGACCGCCATTTCGTTCGCCTTGTCATCAACTTTCCGCATTGGGCGCAAACGATGTTCTTTTTCAGATATTCTATATTTCCCGAAAAATGCTCTTTCTTAAAACCTTTCGTGTTTTTTAAGCCATACGCACTTTGAAACAATTCGTTCCCGACTATCGTCGGATAATCATCCGCTCCGATATACTTTTTGTTTTCGATTATCCTTGAAACGCGATTTTTATTCCAATTACAGTTTCCTTGAAAAAAATCCACGTTACGCACGGTTAGTTCATCGGCTATTTCCTGTAACAGTTTCCCTGCGGCATATTTCTCGAATATTTCGCGCACCACAACGGCTTCCCGATCTATAACGCAAATTTTATTCCCGTCTATCCCGTATCCGAAACTAATCATTCTATTTGCCATTTCACACCTCCGCGCTGAACTCTAAATCTCCCTTCAATACAAAAGTGATTGCACCGCTTTCTTCTATATAAATTTGCTTGATTATTCCATTGAAAATATCTTTATCGAATTCGGTTATCCCCACAGGAAATTGCTGAAGATTTCTTTTAAGCTCTCTCAGCCTTTCTATACAGCGCTCATCGTCGTCCTCACTCACCAAATGCGCCCGTCGCGTTTTCAATTCGGATATTTTCTTTTTAATCGTATCCGTTTTCTCAAAGTATAAATCCTCGTTAAACGAACCTTCGGAATAAAGAGTAGTAAACAAACTCTCCTGTGCGCTTAAAACAGAAATATCTTTATCGATTTGCACTATCTCATCGTTTCCACGATTTATTCTTACCTTCAGCATCTGTAATTGGGCAATGGTTTCATCGATAAGACTTTTCTCGTTCTGTCTCACCTTGTTATACATCGAAACAAAAGCCCTTTCTATCTGCTCGTTCGACCTGTTCGGCGTATGGCAGACATCAATACTCAAACCTTTTTTTGAACAACTCCAAAGCATTTTATCGTTTCTGACGATAGAACGGTATGCCCAGCCGCAATGCCGGCATTTTATCTTCCCCGAGAAGAATGCCTTTTCTTTTGTCCCGCGACAAAATGTTTTCTGTCGCATTTTCTTGATTTCTTTAACCTTGTCGAACTCTTCTTTCGTTATAATGCCTTCGTGCGTATCGGAATAATAAAAGCTGTCCATCTGCCCTTTGTTCGGACGATTTCGTAACGGTAAAACGTTCGGCGTATAAGTCTTCCCCATTATCATATTGCCCGTATACCGCTCATTCTCTAAAACATAATTTATTCTACCGATATTCCATAGCATATCCCCGGTTTCGTGCGCTTGCATATATTTTACTATCGCGTTTGCGCCAATTCCGGACAAATACAAATCAAAGATTTTTCGGATGTTTCGCGCTTCATCCGGTTCTACAACAAGCTCCCCGTCTACAAGTTTATACCCGTATGGCGCAATGCCGAGTTTATACGTTCCCTCTTCCATCCGCATTCGGATAGACTGAACCATACGTTTCGATAAAGACATCGACTCATTCTGAGCAAACGCACTCTTTATGTAAAGAAGCATTTCGGAATTCATGTTTTCTGTATCGATTTTATCGTTTTCAAAAAACACGCTCACTCCGTAAGATTTTAATTCTCTTACCGCTTCTATACACTCCAACGAATTTCGCGCAAACCTCGTAACGCTTTTTACAAGTACACGGTCTATTTTCCTGTTTTTGCAATCTTTAAGCAGTCTTTTAAACTCGTCTCTTTTATCCATCAACGTGCCGCTGATGCCCTCATCGGCATAAATGTCAATGAGTATCATCTTCGGGTTTGACTTTATGTAATCGGTGTAATACCGCATTTGCGTTATAAACGAGTTGACCTGATCGGTTTTATCTGTAGACACGCGGCAATATGCGGCAACGCGTATTTTATCCGTTTTATTCCCGGTGGTTGCCGCAATTACCGTTACTCTATCGGATATACCTTTATAATCATTAGCCAAACTCATTTTCTTACGTCCCTTAAACTTATTACTCGCACCGATAGCCTTTTTGCTACTCTTTCGTTTAATTCTTTCAACACGGAATATTCGATATTCCCTGCTTTATAGGCTTTTCTCATAATACTCCACGCCGAAAGATATAATAATTCATTATTCGCACCGTTCTCTTCCGCTTCCATTTAAGTCCTCCCTTACAATGAAGCGCAAGAAAACAGTATTCGGTTATATCAAGGCATAAACGCTTACGCTCCATCAATTTTGATTGATTGGTTTTTCACGTCTATGCCTTTCGACATACCGATTTGTATTTAGTTATTTCTTATTTTCTTTCTCGACTTCCGCTTTCAAGGCTTCGTAGCCGGCGAAGATCAACTGCACTTTCGTGATATGGTTCTTTGCCAAAAATTCGTTGATTTCTTCATATAAATCCCGCGGGATCATCGTTCCGAAATTTCCGCTCGTTTGCTTGCGCTTATCCTTGTTGCGTTCCTCGTAACTTCTTCTTGCCGCTCTGCGCGGCGTTGTTTCTTTCTTTTCCATAAAAACCTCCGTTTTAACCCTGTGAAGTGATGGCACAAATCAACGCACCTACGATGTTCATTACGAAATGTCCTGCAATAAGTACGCCTGCCAACGCAAATCTGCCGATAGTTCCAACTACTTTTAACACTTTCATATTGATACCTCCGTTATTTTACATAAACGATTTCATTTAAGATTTCTTCTTCGATAAGCCGTTGCATTTCGGTTTCCCTTTTCAGGTTTTCCATAAAGTCTGCCGACCTTTTGAAACGCTCTTCTTTCGAGAACTTTTCATACATCGTTTCGTACAGTTCGTCGGCGGCTTTATCTACGCCGTGCAGGTATTCGGGAAGATTCGCAATCGTCCAATCGATTCCTTTATCCTCCAAATACTGTTTAGCAAGCGTTCCGTACTTGCCGTAAACGTGCCTTTCAGGTTTAACAGCCTTTTGATAAACCTTGATTTCCGCTACGGTCAATCCCTCGCCCGCTTCCGCTTTTCGCATTACTTTTGCTTTGTTCATAGTTCCACCTCCGATTTTCTTTCATCGTATCAATACGATAGCACGCGATCCGTGATTTGTCAAGCTGTTTTTATAAATTTTTTTGTGAAATTTCGGCTAATGACAAACTTTTTTCTTTTTACCCCGCGATTAAAGCCGCGATGCCGTTTACGAGATACGGGCAGGCGACTAAAATAACCGCTATCACGACAAGACCGACGATGTAATTTTTAAGCATTTTTCTTGCTTTTTCTTTGTCTTCGTTCTTCTGCGCGATACCGTAAAACACTCCCATCACGATACTCCAAATGCCAGCGCACGCAAGCAATACCCACCACATGTACGGGCGGTATTGCTCGAACAGATATTCCACATAAGAGGATACTTGTCCGTATTGGTCGCCCATATCTTGTGAAGTAACCGCGCCGCAATTCGTGCATATATACGACCGCACGTTTCTGCCGTTCACCTCTTCCGTTCCCGTGAGTTCGTAGTTATGCCCCGTTGCGGGAATATCCGAATAATACTCTTTCTCGCACTTTGTGCAATGGAATTTTCTCTCGCCTTCCGTTTCGCAATGCGGTTCGCGCACGACTTCCGTTTCATAATCGTGTCCGGTTGCCGGAACGATGTTATCTTTATATTCGTTTCCGCAAGACAGGCAGGTATGAAGCGTATAACCTTCGTCCTCGCAAGTTGCAATGAAATAGGAATCGGTGAATTTATGTCCGACCGCTTTCAGAATTTCCGTCTTTACGCAATCTTCGCAACGGCGGCATTTCTTTCCGCGATAACCTTCTTCCGTGCAAGTCGGCGCAACTTCGATTTCCTCATAGTCGTGTCCGAGCGGCGAAACAAACGTATCGTTATAGCCCGTCCCGCAACGTGAACAAATATGCGTTGTGTAACCTTGTTCCAAGCAAGTGGGTTCTACAATCTCCGCCTTATAATTATGACCGAGCGGGCTTACGATTTTTGTTTCGGTCTGCGGACAACTCGTGCATTTTCTTTGCATAACGCCGCTCGCCGTACATGTCGGTTTCGTCAGACTTGTCCATTCTCCGAAATCGTGTCCCGTTGCGTCTGTGTAAGAGTCCGTATAGGTATGACCGCACCTTTCACACTCGTGAATAGTTTTTCCTCTATCTGTACAGGACGGATCCACAACGATGTCTTTATAACTATGCCCGAGCGCGTCCGTATCCTTTTCATCAACGTAAGAACATACCGAACACGTTCTCTCGTCTTTTCCCAAGTCTACGCAGGTAGGCTCTTTTACGGTTATCCACTCGCCGTATCGATGTCCTTCAGCTTCGACAAAGTTATCCGTATAGGTGTTTCCGCAAGTTTTGCAAGTATATCTCGTATAACCTTGCGCAGTACAAGTCGGTTTTACGATTTTACTCTCGTAGTCGTGTCCTTTGGCTTCGATAAAATCTCCGTCGTAACTATCTCCGCAACCCGTACATTTATATATGGTATAGCCTTTTTGAGTACAGGTCGGCGCAACCATAGAATACCTTGCATAGTAGTGATCTACCGTGAATTTATACGTTGTCGAACGGTTGGCGTCGTTGGTGATTATAAAAGTGTATTCGCCCTCTTGTTCAATCCAAGTTCCGCTTGTATAGCTTTTCCCGTTGAGCGTTGCATAGCAGTTACTCGCCGTCCAAATCACGCAAACCTTATGACTGTTGTCCGACCTTACTATCGTTGCTTCGGGTGCGTCGATACTCATATACATATACCAAGTATCGCTCCTGTTGCCGAAACCGTCCACCGCATAAAAACCATACGTGCCGTTTACCGCCGTTTTTGAAAAGACGACGCTCGAGGTGGTGCTTGCCACAAACGAAGTGCTGTTCGGCGTTTTGTAATACAACGTTACGCCGCTGTAATTATCCGAAGCGGTTACTGTAAACCCTTCTTTCAACGTTTTCCCGAACCCGCCGACCGAACTTGTAATCGTAGGTCTTGTGTGATCCATTGAAATCGTGTAGGTCTGCGAAGCGTTCCCCGCGTTATCCACGCAATAGAACGAATATGCGCCGTCTGCCGTCAGTTGCGTTCCGCTTGCGTATTCGGTATAACTCGACGCGCCGGGCTTTTTAACGTAGATTGTTTTTACTCCGCTTCCGCTGTCCGCCGCCGTTGCCTTGATATAGTTTGCTATGCTTTTGTATCCGTTCGATACCGAAACATCTCCCGAATATAAAGTCATTGTCGGCTTTGAAGAATCAAGCGTAATGCTTTTCGTCGCAGAAATGTTACCCGCTTTATCTACAGCTCTGAACTGATACGTTCCGCTTGCCGCGCTTGCAGAAATACTTGTTCCCGAAGTATAGGTCAACCAAGACGAACTGCTCGGCTTTTTATACTGCAAATAACTGATTCCGCTCCCGCTGTCCGTTGCCGAATAGGAAAACGTCTGATTCGTGTAACTTCCCGTAATTTCCGTACCGTTACTGTTCTTAATCTTTCCTGTGGGTTTTACGGTATCGAGATACAGAAAATATGTTCTTGATATGTTGCCTGCCTTATCTTTGGCATAGAAAGAATACAAACCGTTCGTAGCCGTACTTGCTATCGTAGTAGATGTTCCCGCACTCGAATAAGAATTGCTATTCGGGGATTTAACGTACAATGCACTGACGCCGCTGACGGAATCCGAGGCGGAAACGTATGTAGACGAATTCGTATATTTTCCGGTAGAAGAAGTCGCCGCACCCGAAATCGTCGGAGCGTTTGAATCCACCGTAAACGTAAAATATGCGTTAAAGCCTGCGGAATCATACTGTCTTGCGTTTACAAGCCAGCCTCCGCTTGCACTGAAACTTGCCGTATACTTTCCGTCGGCAAGTCCCGTTAAGGTTATCGTTTTTGTTCCGCTGCCGACGCCCTTTCCCGAACTGTCGGTTACCGAAACCGTAGGCGTTCCGGAAGAAGACGTCAACACGATCGTTACCGTGCTGCTTTTTATACAGCCGTCCCACGTTGCCGTTCCCGACGAACCCGAACCGTAAAGCGAAACGGAATACGTCGAATTCGTAAACTGTCCTATTCTTGCCGAGAAGCTCGTAGACGTTCCGCTTCCCGTAGTTGATCTGCCGCCGTTACTGCTATACCACGTCGAATATGTAATGGGTATCGCATACTTAGGCGTAGTTACTGCCGCCGCATACGCCGTCGTGCCGCTTGCAAACAGACTTGACAAGCCTACAGCAAAACACAACGCGAACACGGCACACAACAGCGTTCGTAAAATGCTTTTCCTTTTGGTTTTTACCATTTAATTGCCCTCCTGATACAATATAATTGACCGAAAAAAGTGCGGTATTTGAATTAGCACTTT